>Ga0307512_10001320_pt1 | contig 35451 bp, 31 predicted proteins | sample 14_EM_MG_FD_200267 | JGI IMG/M metagenome (GOLD analysis project Ga0307512, IMG submission 200267) | Populus trichocarpa ectomycorrhiza microbial communities from riparian zone in the Pacific Northwest, United States - 14_EM | ecosystem: Host-associated > Plants > Roots > Unclassified | place... | reverse complement strand
CAGAGTAACTGGGATCTCTGATGACTGCTACAGGAGTACCATGGGAGTGATTGTGATAGGTTTGGGAACACCTCGGAGCGCCGGAGAGAACTTTGGGTGCACCTGGGAGCACCTGGGAGCACCGACGACAAGCCTGGGAGCACCTGGGAGCGCCGGCGACAACTCTGGGAGCGCCAGCGACAAGTCTGGGAGCACCTCGAATCAAAGTAGAGCAGTCTGGGAAAAACAACATCTTCTTTGGGAACGCTGCTGGTGCACCTGGAAATCATAGCTACTACATATCGTTCAACGATTGTTAAAACTCATGTATTCAGTGTGTATTCTCATCTATGTATCTATATAGCTACCGATCTACACACTGTATATCTGGATTGGCTGCAGGCGGCGCTTGAGAGCAATTCGAGGTGCGCCTGAAAATGACGATCGAGTGAACTCAGATATACACTCCAAGGCCGTGATCGAGCGACTTTGGAGATGCACTTGGAGGCGGTAATCGAGCGTATTTGGAGATACACTTAGAGGCCGTGATAGAGTGAACTTAGAGATGCACTCCGAGATCGAGATCGAGGGAGTTTGGAGATGCACTTCTGGAGGCTGTAATCGAGCGAGTTTGGAGATACACTTGGAGGCCGTGATCGTGTGAGTTTGGAGATATGCACTTGTGGAGGCCATGATCATGCGAACTTGCAGGCAGTAATCGAGTGAGTTTGGAGATGCACTTGGAGGCTGTGATCGAGCGAGATTGCAGGCCACAATCGAGCGAGTTTGGAGATGCACTGGGAGGCCGTAATCGAGCGAGATTGGAGATACACTTGGAGGCTGTAATCGAGCGAGTTTGGACGAGTACTTAGAGCCGGTCGATGGATGGCGCACCGGGTGCTGAGACTCTGTTCATCAGTTAGTTAACTTGCAACTGTGGGAATGTGACAAGGTGACTTTACCTTGGAGCTCTCATGGAGAGCTGGCTGATGGCGGTCGATCGTGTAGGGAGGCATGCCAGAAACTGAAGCTACATTCAGGGGTCAACTCGTAATCATGAGAATAAAGGGAAGACAAACAATCTTGGGTACTCGGTGTATGCTGTACTCAGTGTATGCTGTACTCGGTGTATGCTGTACTCGGTGTATGCTGTACTCGGTGTATGCTGTACTCGGTGTATGCTGTACTCGGTGTATGCTGTACTCGGTGTCAACTCATCATCATGACATGGAGAGATAGAGAGGGATAACTTAACTTTGTGTTCTGTAATGATGTTGGAGTTGTGGACGAGAAAGAGAGAGATGGGGGATGAAGATGAGAACGATGTGGAGGATACGAGCGGATATGAGAAATCAGGGGTACGACTTGCCTGATTAGGTTGGGAAGACCTCGTATCGGTGTAATTACACGCCAGATCGGGACTTATACCTGCTGTATCGGGGATGGTGAATTGACTCGCACACAAAATTCCCATAAGTCCCAGTTTCTCATGATGATTTCCCCCATCTCCTCTCATCTCTCTCATTCTCGTCCTCAAGTCTACCATCACCTAAGAACACGAAGTTAAGTCATCGCTCTCTATCTCTCCATGCCATGATCAAGAGTTAACACCGAGTACAGCATACACCGAGTACAGCATACACCGAAGTACAGCATTCACCGAGTACTGCATACACCGCGTACTGCATCATCCCAAGATCGACTGTCTCCCGCTCCCAGCCAGTCTCTCATCTCTCGGCAGACCATGTTGTACTCAATTCTCTACATTCCCACAATCATGAGTTAACCAATGAATAGAGCCTCAGCTCCCGTCGCGCCTCCCTCCCAAACTACCGCCTCCAGATTGACCGCCTCCAAGTACTCCTCCAATCTCACTCTATCACGGCCTCCAAGCGCATCTCTAAACTCGCTCAATCATAGTCTCCAAGTGTATCTCTAAACTTGCACGATTACGGCCTCCAAGTTCACTCAATCACAGCCTCCAAGTGTATCTCTAAACTCGCACGATTACGGCCTCCAAGTTCGCTTGATCACAGCCTCCAAGTGTATCTTTAAACTCGCACAATTACAGCCACCAAGTGCATCTCCAAACTCACTCGATCACAGCCTCCAAGTACATCATTCAGGAGTGACGGCGGGTGTACGGAGGTACAGGGGTAACGGAGGGGGAAAGAGTGACGGGGAGTATATATTCGGCAGACCCCGGAGTAGATAGACATCATCTCATTTCCATCCTATCTTATCATACAATGAAAATACACACTCTATCTTTCCCAACTTTTTGGTCTCACTCGCTCTGTCCGCGATATCATGGATCCACGCAATTACGTGGGATCCTCAACGCCGGGTAGTATCATATCTTCTCACCCGATTTCTACGCTCCTTGAACCAGAACCGCTCTTTCTCATGAATACCCTTTGGATGTCGCGAGAGGTGCGGCGGAGTGTTGATGGTGGGCTGTCTGCCTTCTAGCTCCATCGTTTCAACGCAACGGCCTCCAAATGGTGCATCTCTAAAAGTTCTCTCACAGGGAGTGGCCTGGTGATCCTCCAATTATGCCCGAGTACCATCTGCGGCCAGATTGACCGTATGTATATATAGAGTGAGACTTAAATAATGCATGCCATATTATGATGTAGCAAATCTTGTGACTGTAACAAAGATGAATATGATAAGACGAAATGCCTTGTGGTTATGTAAGAACCACTGCTGTGAGAATACGGCATCAAGTCTCCCGCAGAGCTGCGAACGCCGAAGCGGTCTCGGCCGCTCTCAAAGTATCCCACAGAGCTGCGCAGCGGTCTCAGCTTCTCTCGAAGTCTCCCGCAGATCTGTGCAGAGGTCTCAGGAGCTCCAAAATTTGACTATCCTAGATGGAGCATCCTGGATGCACCTCCATAACTGCAGGTGCTTTCAGGAGCACCTGAGAATGCTCTTGGAGAGTCTGAGAGCACTTTGCTTAGCTCCAGGGGGGTCTGGGAGCATCTGGAGGTACTTAGAAGCACTGGTGAGGTCGCCCGGAGTGTCTGGGAGGATTGCGAGTGGCTTCCGGACCGAATTATATTTTGCTGATGTGCGGGGCTGCCGCTACACAAAGCTAATAGATTCTAGATATAGATATAATAGATATAGGTATCATAAAAACGCAATAATAAATAAGGATATTTCTCCGCTGGTAGGTATTGAACTTCTTTCGCTGCTAGAGCTTATCCTCTTCATTCCGTGAACAATGTGATCTCTTTATAGTCTCTCAAAACCCTCTCCAGACCATGATTTAAATCCCTCAATGATAGCCACGTATCTATGTGTCTTACAATCTAAGATTGCGCCTGTTAGTGGTGGCCACACGTCCCTAAGGTTATCGTGTTCATGCATGATATCATATCGGACTATAAATCAGACCACAACTTTAACTTAGACATTTTGCAAATGTATCTTATCTTTTTTGGTAGTTGGAACATAAGACAAAATTGCCAACACGTCATTTGCGTTATTAAATCATTCCGGATTTAATAACTCATATGCTTAGGAGGTTGTGATATCCTCTGCTATGCCAATGTGGAACGTATGCACGTAATCTCAACAGATTAACATTGCAGGACCATCTCAAACAAATCAATGAATGATGCCTGCTTTTGGCTTAGATGCCAACACCATATTCCCTCAGTTCTATATGCTTAGGTTGTTCATTAAACCGGGACATGCCCTGTAAAACAGAGAGCCCTCTTTCTCACATGACTGCCTCCCGCATAGTATCCGTCGATGAATCTGGTTGAAAACACCACGCTCGGCAGGAACTCCTTCCGTTCGATCTGGCACGATGTTGCATCATCAAATCAGCTGCCGCAGCACTTGCTTTCAATGAATCTGCTAAACCACTTGCTTATCCAATCGAGACGTGACTAGCATGAACCCCCGCTAAAGGGCATACTGCTGACCTAATTGTGTCATGATCACTATTAGGAGAGAACCCCTAACACTCACAGTGATAGATGGGACCCGCAATGCCCACCAAAATGAGATGCGAACTTTTTGGAAAATCTTCTGGATGAGTACGATTTGATCGATGTAATGGATGGGGAGGAGACCCATACCAATACGAGAAATGGCGAAACTTCGGGATCGCTTATTGACTTTTTCATCACTAAAGCCTCGGTGGCTGATAGACTAGAGACGTCAACAGATTTGGCAACTACTTCCGATCACGCGATTGTGCGTGCCCAGTTAGGATGGGACGAAGTGGATGGAGTCAAAGTGTCACGAAAAGTTACGGGATGGGATATTGATGGGCTCAAGTCGAAGGAGGAGGAAGAAAATTATGAAAAAGCACGAAAAGAGTGGAAGGATAAGAGCTCAAAGAGACCGGTTCTGGATGAGAAAAGCAGTGAGGATGATTTACAGATGGAAGCTGAGTGGATACAGCAAAATTTTGTTAATCATCTTAATAGGTGCTGCAAAAAAGTTAAGGTTTGTGCGAGATCCAAGCGGTGGTGGATGGTGGAGATCGCGGAAAATCGGAAGATTTTGGGATCGATAACAAGAGCTGGAAAGAAAGGGGAAGCGATGCAGCAACAAGTTAGGAAGCAGCGAAGCAACCTCGGAAGAATGATCCGACAGTCGAAAACGGAGATGTGGAAAAAGTTTTTCACTTCAGCCACAAAAGATCAGGTCTGGCAGGCGTTGAGATATATGAAACCAGGTGGACAACAAACGACAAAAGCTTTGAGATCCAGGAGTGGGGAGGTGGCAGAGTCCTTGGAGGAAAAAGCAGAGTTAATAAAAGAAGAAGTGTTTCCAAAACCTTTGAAGGGTGTGGAGAGAAAGGCCCAAGAAGAGCGAGGAGAAATATGGAAAAAGATTACTGATGAAGACATCCGAGAGGCTCTGTTTAATCAGTCAGTTCAAAAGGCACCTGGCCCAGATAGGTTGGGGTTTAAGGCGATAAGATTATTGTGGGAATGGGATTCTCAAAGGATAATTAATGTTGTCAAAATGTTGTTTAGGTTAGGAATACACCCGCGAGTTTGGAAGGAAGTGAAGGGGGTAGTTATACCAAAGCCGAATAAGCCAAACTATGGAGTCGCCAAAGCATATAGGGTGATTACATTGTTGAATTGTCTGGGAAAAGTGGTCGAGAAGGTGGCAGCCAACGCAATAGCATAGGAGTGTGAGCGAAGGAGGTTACTTTATGATGGACAGTTTGGATGCAGAAAGAGAAGGTCAGCAATAGACGTGGTTGGAAGGTTGATGAAGAGAGTAGAAGAGGCGTGGGGAAGGGGGAATATCGCGGCAGTGCTGTTGATGGATGTTAAGGGAGCCTTTCCACATGTGGCAAAGGGGAACTTGATAAAAAGATTGGAAGAGATGGGGTTTGAAGCCGACCTGGTGAGGTGGGTGGAAAGCGTTATGGAAGATAGAAAAGTGATAATGTCGATGGATGGAAAGGAAGGAGATAGTATGAATGTGGAAACGGGGGTTCCGCAGGGGTCACCTGGATTGCCGGGAATTTTCGTCATACACCTTTCGGGGTTGTTCGACCAAGTTGAGGATAAAGAAGGAAAGTGTGGAAGTGAGGGTATATCTTTTGTCAATGATGCGGCATGGGTGGTGGAAGGCGAGGATGTGGGGGAATGCACACAACGACTGGAGAGATGCGCCGTGGAAACAACAATTTGGGGAAAGAAGAATGCCTGTCAGTTCAATATCGAAAAAACGGAAGCGATATTGTTTACTCGATGAGAAAAGAATAAGGAACCGAAGATGAATGCCCAGCTAAGGGTCGGAAATGATGAGGTTTCGTACAATCATGAAGCGATAAGATGGTTGGGGGTATGGCTGGAGGATATGCTTACCCTGAATGATCATATGAAAAAGACCTTAGCGAAAGCAAGGAGAGTGCAGAATAGGGTGAGATCCTTAATGATGAAGAAAGGATTAAGCTCAGAAGGGTGCAAAAGAATTCAAGTTGCGGCGGTTCAGGCAGTGGCATTGTATGGGTCTGAATTGTGGTGGCATGAATAAAAGAATAGGGCTCAAGAGGTTCAAGTGTTGTTGAATGAACAGGGCAGAAGGGTAACCGGATGCTTTAGGACAACACCTCAAGGAGCGTTAATGAACAACGCGGGTTTACAACCGGCGGTGGCTTTTCTTAATAACTGGGTACGATGGTATAAGTTGAGACAGATGATGATGCCTGATGCTCAAGGTGGAGGGAGAATGTTAGAAGTACGAAGGAATGTTTTACAAAGGGTGGAGGGGATTGATGAGTTGATCCTGGAGGATGAACCTTTCGAAAGGAGGAGTTATGAGAGGACGACATTACCATCCGAAAAGAGACTCCTAAAGGGCAAAGTGATAATTCAGGAGGAGAAACAAGTGTTGGAAGAGGCGAAGTTAGAAAGGGATGGACTTGTTCTTTGGACTGATGGATCGAGAAAAGAAGATGAGTCGGTTGGGTGTGCAGTGGTATGGGAAGAGGATGGGAGGTGGAAAAAGAGGAGGGTGCACCTAGGCCGACAGAAGGAAGCATTTGACGCAGAAATCTCATCAGCAAAAAGTGAAATTGGTTTCCGAAAATGGACCCCACGCACCGATCCTTCTCCACATTCTCCACAAATAATCCGAGTGACTTATTTGCAATCTTCCACCATGCTTCGAAGCGTTTAATGATGTGATCGCGTTGTCACGACATCTCAAAACGTGTTTAGTCATTTAAGCTAATTTATTGCACTTGTTTCTTTCACGTTGGTCATCTAGATTTTCATCGTTTCGACGGTTTTTTGAACTGTTCCTTTGATTTCAAGAATAGTCTTAACTATTTAATCCCTTGAGACATCGATTATACACAAGCTTGCACAACTCCCATTACAAAAATTAAGACACCCAGAGGAAACACATCAGATTTCTATATATCGCTGCAATGATTACTTCAAGCATCGAGTCGAATAATCTACATGTAAAACAAATTGAAAGCATTCAAGTCAATCGTGTTGCTCAAGTACCACCGCAAGCTATCTGGCTGTGGTGTCAGTGGAAGAAGGTGTACAGCTCCTTGGATCGCGCTTATAGGGATGATATAAGTGGTTCCGACACCAAAAAGAGGCTTATGACGGTAGCTTCCATCATGCAAGTGCTGCATCGGAGGTTGATGCCTCTCCTCGACAATCACCATACCAGCAGTCTGACGTATCGGCCCTGTTGCAAACGTCTGAACCAAGGCAAGAAGCCCTTTAACGCTCGATTCAGCATCTTCGACGACGAAAAGACACTTCAACTGTGCGGGAATGCGTCCCGCAGTCAACCTTAAGTAGCCAACCGGACTCATCCCCATCCAGAGAAGCACTTTATCATTTCTTGGTGGCTTATGCTTTCTCTACCTTGTGGACCCAGTGCAACAAACCATATGAACTGGTTGCTCATCGCATTGAAAAGACATCACTGGAATTGCTACTGCATTGTACCGAATGTATTTTGCATGGTTGAGATGACTGAAATAGTGATCGTGATCGACGTAGTTTGTGAAGTTGGCAAATCTCTTCAAACACCAAGCAATGTGATTCTGTAGCTCCCCTTTTGGCATTGCACACAACTCCACCAAGTCATCAAGGGTCTTGATTTCTGGTCGCGGGTTTTTCATCACTTGCTTGATAGGCGCTTTGGTTAGAGGCATATCATCGTCGCAATGTCGTTTTTCAGTGTTTGCATTCAGCTCTCGATACTGAAACACCTCTTTTCGGGCTTTCGTTTGCAAAATCTGGAAGGCGGCCTCATGACGATTCGATTGTCGGTACGCTTGTTTAAGATCCATCATCGCTTTTTCCGGGAGTTCAGAGCTTACATTTCAGAGGTTGCCATGCTGGCGGATATGGTCAGAGAAGTGGTTCAGGAGATGCATCTTCACAAAGTTGAAATCCGATTCGTCGACAAGATGTTGTGCAATTTCTGACTTGATCTACATTTTATCTTCATCAACACAACGATGCTTTGCAGCCGCAGAAAGATTGTTCCAAGCGGGGTCACTCTCCCGTTCCTTTTGTTTGTCCAAAGCAAGCTGCTTTTCCACAGCTTCCGAGACCGTCTTTGTAGATATACTGGCGCGGAATCGACTGAAAACATCCTTGTGACGATGAAACTCCTCCTGATAATCCTCCATGTACTCGATCGTGGCCTCAGTATGGTACCGGTACTGTGCCATAAGGCGAAAATACACTAAGTTCTTGACGCACAACAGGTCTTCTGTGAAGGGAATCCTTTGGCTCGCCGAAGGGTTTAAAAGAGTTGCCGCGAAAACTGGAACAATCACACGCCCGAGTGCTTTCATCTCATTACAACTCCATTGCGTCACCTGACTATATGACTTGTTGAATTGAGCGAAGTCAGGATATGGAGGCATCATCGCCCAGAGCTGGTTGAATTTGTCGATCCTGGAATGTTGTTCGAGGAAGGACGTTACCAAGTCCATTAAACGCTTAAGCATACCGAGATAGACGGTATGAAGAATATCGGGTACGATAATAGTCATCGGAGAGATGCATTTCATATTCCAGAAGGCGCCTTCTGAGGTTCCAACCGCTCGATCTTCCAGATATTGTCATGCTTCCAGTCTCTCTGTCTCATCTCCCTGAGTAGCGAGTATCATTTTTTGGAAGTATAGCCGATAGTCTCTCAATTGCCACGACAATGAATTCCCTTCTCCAAACGACAATTTCGGTGCTTTGCACACATGGCAATGGGGCTGCTTGATTGAATGCAAGTGAATGTTTTTGAAGTAGTCAGCCGTCCATGCACAGGTGACAGGATACCATTGCCGCATCCGACCATCCGCACAAAGCATAGGCTTTCCAGTGTTGAAAAGCGCGTCGAGAGGACGAAGAATAAGCTCGAAGACCTTCCTTAAAACCTCCCGATTGTGGATTTGTTGTTTCTACACAGCAGTTGTTTTTCCATGTCCTTTAAAGTGATATTTCGGAGGAATGGGAAGAAGGGCAACAAGGATGCTTGCAAGATTTGAAGGCTTTGATCTCATCGTCGAGTCAATGTTTCCGAGACTCAAATATAATGGCCACTCCTTCTTGTCGCAGGAATAGTTTGTAAGATGTGTCTGGTCTGAACTGCCAAATAAAGGGACAATGGTAGCTCCAAGCGGCCGCCATAGCTAATGAAGCGGTCAAAATCATCGTAGCTATGATGAAATTCAACTAACGTACCTGTTCATTCCACCACCAGTCGCTTGATTTCACCTCTGAGTAGATACGTTCCTCAGCATCATTGAATTCCTTTGCTGGAGCATACAACATATGTTCCCTGAACGTAGGCTGTTGCATGAGGAACTCAATGCATTCAACATGATTGCGGTAAAAGAAACGTGTGTAATCATCGTCGTGAAGGTTGTTTGGATTGGCCAAACAATTGTAACACACTTTGCCGGGTTTCCAAGAGTGGATCCCCATTGCGTAGGACATTTCGTTCAACCTTTTGAATAAAGTGTGGGATGAAGTGAAGTTGCTGACCGTTGCCATCGTAGGGTTCCTGAAAAGCTCGTTGAGAGCAGCTCTGCTCAAGTTGTGCTTGACGCACCAGTGCGCTAATCGATACTCCTCCTCGCAAGAAAACGGTGACCATAGATCAATTTCATCTTCGAAGATATTGAAATACTCGTTACTAATAGGCTTGCCGGCCAGACGGTTGCCCAAGTGTGGAGTACCACAAATACGTGTCCAAACTGGAGGTTGCTCTGGATTGATACACGCATTCCCGCTGTCGGCTTCTGTATCGCCGGAATCATCGTCAGAAGGGTGAAGAAAAGGGTCGTGATGCGGTTCATGAACGAATGGAAGTAGAATACTATCGTGCTCGATCGCAAAACCATCATCTGGCAGTTGTTCAGCTAATATGTATACTATCCTTTCTTTGTGGTTGCGACAGAGGTGAGTGATGTAAGCTCCGATGTAGGAGTACGTCTTCGAGCAGTAAAGACACAGTTGACGAAGATCCATCTTTCGTTAGCAAAATGAACTGTCACAACAACGTTAGGAAGCGTCTCGACGGTCTTTCACCTACTCACAACATTCCAAGCTGGCTGTCCTCGGAAAAAGCCGCACCGCAATTTACTTTTTCCAAAAAGGGGTCCTACCACTCTCGTAGGATTTCTCTCATCCTCCTTCACACGTTTGCAAAGTGTTTACTTGCTCTCTCAATTTCAACATCCCTTGGATCTCGAAAAGCATACCGCATCTGCATTCAGCTCGTCACGGCGATTGTGTTGCACCCTCACCAGACCCTCCTACGCCCATTGCCTGATTTATGGTTGTCGCTTTATGTTATGTTCGTACCTTACATGAACTGTGCATTCTCCTTAGATACCGACTCAGCGACGTCATCGCGGGGTACAAGAACTAGAGCAAGGACAAACGAGTGAGATATGACTGCAGAGCATGCTTTTAGTTGTCATTGTGATGAACTTAAGCGTTCAGTCGACGAATCAGGGCGCTTAGATGATGCTAAGCAAATTCTCTCCTAGCTGAATTGCAGCCAAGATGATGTCGCTGGATCAAGAAAACCCTCCAAGCCCATATATATATTCGCCTTGCCTGCCCACCTTACTTACAATCTCAAGAACCTTCGACACACCCTCCTCACCTCTGCTACCGCATCGCGTCACCCTTGACGATATATTCAACACTCCCGACGCTTGTTTAGAGTAACAAGCATTCGATATCCACCACTCAACCATTGACCATTGTTGAGAACCTAAAATGTAATGTGATGCCTTCTGGTTGCCGAAATCAGTCGTCGCAGATGCTAATACAATCCAGATGCCGATTCTTCAAGTCTGCGTCTGGGCGGAGAACACCGGTGTTGGAGTCAGCGAATGGGCAGCAGAAAACATGGGGATGTGGCAGGATGAGGGTGGCTTGACAACACAATGGATAGATAATAAAGTGAGGGAGCGCGTCTGGAGATTGCCCAGTCCATGAGCATCATCAACAAGAAAGGCGCCGGCACTGAGCAATGGGATCTCTTAATAGATCGTTGCGTTACTCGAATCAGTGAACTGGAGTCTAAAAGGCCGCTTTGGAAACGGTACATGGCAGACAAGACTAACCTTGATGGTCAGAAACTCAAGGCAGCACTGGACGAGTTCGCGGAGTTTGGCCATCGCCGAAGGAAGAATAGAATCGAAGAAACCCCGACTAAGAAGAGGAAACTCGTGCACGTTGGTACGTATTCCATCGCCCCGATGCTTCTTTTGCTCTTCCTGATGATGTGTAGATCCAGAAGACGACGAAGAAGGAACCTCGGGTCACAGGTCTTCGCCGATAAAGGTGCATTGCGACGCCTCGAACGATTTCCTTGTCGAGCCATTTAGCTCTACCATCGCCTATGTGGATCCCGACATTGCTGGGAAGAGGGTGGGTGAAAACAATACTCAGTTATTCTCATGGCACTGGCCTGGGGATGATGAATTGATACTTCCAATAGTTACATCAATCGTCGATACGACCATTTTGTCAATCGTGAATGCTGCAATCGCCGGTCTGCCAGACCCCAGCCGGAAAATCCAAGAGGTTTGGGGCTGCCTGGAGGAGCCTAACAGACATGGAGGTCCATACGCCCGTAATGTTACCCCAATCTTCGATAACAATACTGCTGCCCGATGGGTAAAGGTGACGATGAAATTAAGCAACCCAACGCTTTTTTGCATTGTTTATCGTGGCCAACAAGCCGATGGCACAGATGGTGCCCAGAAGCCTATGCGTGGTGGCCGCAGCTACCTGCCGCTAGAGGACATCCTCCCACCTCCAGCCGAGGATATGATCAACGATATCGGGGAGGAATCGGATGATGATGGTGAGACGCGGCACCCAAATCCAAGAAGCTTCCCGACGACAAAAACAGGCTTCCAACAGTTTGAACGGAAGCTTCAAAAGAGGATTATCAGACAGCAGCGATACCTTGAAGTCATCCGAAACCGTGCGCTTGGTCTCTTTGCCGATTACGAGCAAAGCGTGGTTGCTGATGAGGATGTGGCTTGGCTATACGAGCACGATCATATTGTGAATCCTTCCGCTCCAGGCTCTTTTGCCAATAGGAAGCGTACAAGCAGCCGCCCAGCTGCAAATTAGTCGTTGTGATGATGGAATGCACTGGCTGGACGGTTGTTTAAGGATTTGCGTTGTGGGTTGGTATTTTTCTGGCACTTTGGAGGGTGGACAGATGGGTGATAATTTGGAGTTTTTTGGTGAGGTTTTGGGTCTCTTTTTGGTATTTTGTTTATTTTATTATTACATCATTCATATTCATGCATGAAGGGCTGTGTTGAGAGTTCACGATGTTGGGATTAATTGTTGAGACGTTTATTTTTGGGAATGGCATTGTGGCAGCGATAGGACTCCGTGTAAGGCTATCATGTAATTGGTAGTTCGGTATCTTTACCCAGCAGAAGTTAGCCCGAATGATTAATGAAACGCGAACCCTTTTTAGCTCGTTGTGACAACAATTTTCGTCAAAGGAAGCCAATCAACAACTCTGCAGCATGCTTGTCACCTGCCATTCTTAGTTCCGAGTTCCCGTCCATCCAAGGAGTTGGAAGTGTGGGTGGCGGGACAAGCCAAGATCCTTGAATCCTCGACAGGATAAAAAGACGCATCACAACGATGCTTTCAATCATATCAATGCTTTCTTTCCTGTACACAACGCTTTAATTCATTTACTCTACATTCATTTACATTTCCTTTAGTCACTCCTTTAATTTTTCATACTTATCACTCTCCGCCTTTTTAAATCATGACAAGAAGGCGCCGCACTTCTCCTCCTCCTCGTCCTACCAGCACCTGGAGAAGCAGACGATCTATCCACGACGTGGATCTCGATGACAATATCAGCACAATACCCGACAATTACAATGATCATCGAGATGACATTTCAGAATCCGACGACGAGCCTGTTCGGCGACCATCCAGGCAAGCAATGGGCAAGCGGCCATCAAAAGATTCCTTCACGTCAACACTTGGAGAACGAGTCGCAGCAACTCAATTAACTCCTACGTTGGCGCGACCCCTACATCCTGAGTGTCGGGAGGTCTATATTGTCTTGGAGGAGGAGGATGAACGCGAGCCTGCGCCGCTGGCATCCCAGAAGGTATCCAATTAAGCGTTTGAATGATTGAATCCGCCTGCTAATGTATATATTTACTAGAGGAAGGATTCAAATGAAGCCAGTGAGCAATTGGTTGCATGGAAAGCTGGAAATCTGTGGTGATATGAGCCCTTTGTTGACAACGTGACAGGCCTCATCGTTGGCACAGAATACAATGCCCAGACAACCCTGTCAGGCATTCTGGCGATGGTCATGGCACGTGTGAAGCCTATAGCTATCAATTATGCGATGTTTGTGAATCCCTTTGCCACGAATGCGGTGAAGACCACCCAGATTCATAGTTGGTGGTATGAGGAAATCACCAGGATTGATCCAGCCCAGAGAAACTCAGACCCTCCATGTGCCTACATTTCAGTGGTAAATGAATTATCTCAACGATTGTTTTCATCGCTGACATTGTGCATCAGGCTCTCGCAAAGATTACTTGCTCCTGTGCAGCCATGATATACCGCTGCAAGACCTAAATCGACTCTATTTACGGATTTCGAACACAGTCGCCTACAGAGATCCGGAATATGGTAGCCTGGCTATTGGCCAAGGACAGGTTTACATGCCCCACAACCATTCGTGAGATAAGTTCAAAGTTCCCTTCTTGTTTAATCGTTGTCTTGACGATCAATTTAGGAGTGCAAGTTTCGATTTGCAGCAACTGAAATTGTGGATCTTATACACCGGACATACTTCTATGGCATACGACAAATGGGAATGAAAGATAGATCATTGATTGATAAAATCAACCCGACATTCATTGCCCTCACCGCAACAGCCATCCACCATTGTCTGTCGGCCTGGAAAACAGGCGAGTTTAGTGTCCCACCAGAGTTTGGTCCAGAAGGTGGAGCACAACCTAAGTGCGATACAAGAAACATTAATCACGCAGTTAATAATGCATGCACAGATATATTTCGTCGTCTCGACGCAGATTTTTGTTCTTCCTCACCAGATGTTCAAGCCAAAAAGATAGACAATATCCGCAGGATGATCCGCCGAAGGATCTACTCAACTGGTACAGACCCAGCGATGGCACAACCTCCCAACGATCAGGGCAGCTTTGATGAGGACTTCCTTGATTACGTCCCGGAGGAGCTGATAGAGCAGCCCGACAATTCTTTTAATCATCCCAGCAGCTTTGTTGCTGCTACTGAAGCTAGTATGCGATTCTCAGCTGTTCTGCCTGCCATCGCCAGCAGCAGCCAGCCCGTCCCCTGCGGCGACAGCAACAGCAACAGCAACGACATCACCAACATGACCAGGATTGAGAATACGGGATTAGTCGATGGAAGTACGATTGTAGAGGGTGCGATGTCGCTTGGAAGATAGGAATGGTGTCAGTGATCAGATTTAGGATTTCCTTTGTGTGCTATTTCATTCTAGCTTTCGTCGATATATCATAATAGTAGTAAATGTAATAGAACTGATGTTTAGCTGAAGTCTGATCTCAAACACTTGAAATCATAATCGCGACGATGCATAACCCTCCCGCGACAAACTGCAAGCTACTGACAATCTCGCTTCAACAAATTAAATATCGTGAACCACTTCTGCATGGTAACTATCATTGGTCAAATTAAGCCATGAGTGTCTTTAAAAACAAGAACTACAAGCTTCATTAAATGTATGGAGCGAGTACTATCATCATCGCGAGGACTAATCGAATTGGGCGACATAGGAGTATGCAGAGAGATGATTTGTGATATTGCCAAAGGAAGTGTGAACCGTTCATCAAGTGCTCGTTGTCACATTTGCAAGCGTGGGTACACTGGTTGTGACGCTTGAAAACAGCATCGCGACGACTCAAAGAACACTCTGGAACAGTAAAGCAATGCCATAATTCAGGGAAACCTTGATTTCATTTTTTTGAGTTTGTTGGTACAATAAACTAAATAAATTTAATGAAGGAGATTTAGTTTTTGCTGATGAGTGTATCTCTGAGTTCACTCGATTCTGGCCTCCAAGTGCATCTCTGAGCTCACTCGATCTCGGCCTGCAAGTGCATCTCTCAACTCGCTCGATTACGGCCTCCAAGTACATCGTTATTGAGAGACGGCGGGTGTACAGAGATACAGGGGTAATGGAGGCGGACTGAGTGACGGGGAGTACATATTCGGGAGACCCTGCGGTAGATAGACATCATCTCATTTTCATCTCATCTGGATCCACGCAATTGCGTGGATTCTCAGGGCCGGGTAGTATCATATCTTGTCACTTTCTTCCTAGGCTTCTCAAGCTAGAACCGTTCTTTCTCACGAATTCCATTTGTGCTCTCATTGGGCGTCTCCAGATGCTCCTCCGATTATGCTCGACTACCATCTGTGGCCAGATTGACCGTATGTATGTATATAGAGATGCCTAAATAATTCATGCCATATTATGAGGTAGCGAATCTTGTGACTGTAACAAAGACAAATATGCTAGATGAAATGCCTTGTGCTTATGGTCACAGTTGGCCACAATGCCAAAGTGTTCCTTTACAATAGGATACCGACAGAGCGGGATGAAACCACGAAACTGCGATCAGAGGGCGATATGCAACGCGATGCGTCCTATTGCCGCCGGGCACAGAGTAATCTGCCACCGGGGTGTCTCTGACTGCTCTGACGGAGCGCGTCCACTCTGATGCAGCCATTCCGCCCGGACGGAATTGTTTTTTGCTGATGACAGATCAACTCCGATTGACTCACCAGTTGGCTCCATTGATTCAGCTCGTCGAGTACCTTAACATGGTGTAACAACGCAGGGGTATATCGAATAAGGTAACTCATCTTATCATTATACAACGAATTACACGCTCTATCTCTCCGTGCTGTTCCTCTCACTTGCGCTTTCCGAGATGTAGTAAATGCACACAATGGCGTGGATCCTCATGGCCGGGTAGTATCAGGCCATCTCACCCACTTACACTCTTTCTCACAAATTCCTTTTGAATGCTGCCAGAGGTGCGGCAGAGTGTTGATGGGCTTTCTGTCTTCTAGCTCCGCTATTTCACCACATTGCCCTCCAGTACTGCCCCCCTTAGATTGCAGCCTAGTAGGTGTTTGTGTGGGACCCTAGACTTTAGTGTCAGAGATAGATTTTAGTCGAATGAGAACTTCTATACAAGTAATCTGTGGTTCGGAAATTGCAATTGTGAATTTGTGACCTGGAAGTAGTAAAACGTACATTGAAATGATGAATTTCCACCTTCTGGGGTGAGGTTTCTGAGGTTCATGAAACGATTGCAACTACTCCTTGAACATTCAGAATCATTAGAGCAACACCATATGTCAGGGAAACCTCAATTTCATTTTTTGGGGTTTGTGGCTACAATAAGCTGATTAAGTTTAATGAAGCAAATTTTGTTTTTGCTGATGTTGACCTTCTCAGCCTGGAGGTTAAGCATTGACTTTATTCCCGTGTATCATCTATTAGTTCTGCATTGAAGTCAACGACGATACTTCTCCTTAGACGTCCAGAGTTGTACGTTCATTATTCAGTTTTACATCACAGATATATCTATCACTCTTTATACATGGGTATTCTTAGTATTTTCATTAAAGCAAGTCGTTGATCGGGAAGCGAGCGAGACAATACTTCTGAGTCCGAAGGAAGTCTGAGGATCAGCCCGATAGTGTGGTGATTCAGAGGATACTTTTGTTAGGATACTCTTTAGTCGGCACTACTCCTTCTGCTGAGGCGAAACTACTTTGCTGTTTCTTATAAGACAAGTCGATACTTGGAGTCGTCGCATTCTTCGGCAGTCTGTCCTCGAGCATAAGTGCCGGTTATTGAGATGATACTCTAGCATCCATTAGAAGTCTGAGAGTCCTCACAATAGTGTGGTGGTTCAGAGGATACTTCTTTCAGGCTCTCCTAAAGTCGTGTACATCAGCATACTGATAGCTTAAGACGATACTCTTTAGTTGATACTATCTATTGGGAACAGAGAACTGAACAGTTACCCTGTGTTCGTTGGGTATTAATCCTTATACGCATCCTGAGTGAAGCCTTGTTCATCTTCTTCTTTATCAGTCCGGAACTCATTAGGGGCTTCTATTGATTAGGACCTAGGGTGAATCTCCCGGTGTTACAGTATTATTAAAGAACAGTGTAGTGATCAGGAAGAAAGTAAATGAAAACACTAGAAAGGCTGCCAAAACAATGTGAATGATGGACTACTCCAAATCAAATGATTGCATATTGTGGATACACCCATGGCAAAATGAGCGTCAATGGAGCGTCAACAATTTTAGGTTATGTAAGTCTGGTAATTGAAAATTGATTCGGTCATGGTTATACATAATCTTAGTATTGGCCACCTTTATTGGGAAAAATTATAACACCACGCTCCCTACCTCATCTTCAAATTAAGCGTCAACGGAGCATCAACAATTTTTGGTCATGCGATCTGGGTAATCACACCGCCAATAGGTTACAGACATTCACACAGGAATTATTGGCTGCCTCTATAGGCCAAACAGATTGCGATACCCTCCCTGCCCCATCTTGAAAATGAGTGTCAACAGAGTGTCAACTAGTGTTAGCAACGGGTTGTGGTAACCAGCCAGCGGTCTGGGTTGTGACTGGCAGTTCGGTTCTGTTCGGTTCCAGACCCAGCCAGTACCCCGCCACGCTGTGTCTTGGCGGGGTTGTTACCCGGACTGGATATAAACCCGCGGTTTTTTGGCCGGGTTGGAACCGGCCCACGGTTCCAACTTTGCGGTTCCTATAACTTTGGATTCAATTAAGTATTTGAGTCATGATCGTATCGTAACATGATTAGTATGTAGATTGTGCAGTTCTAACTGCTCTTTCACCTCCCATATTCAGGTTTGCGATCCGACTCATATACGTGGGGTGGTTGTGAAATATGGGCAAATTTTAAGCGAAATAAGCAGGTTTTCGATAGCGACTCAACGAATATTGGTCGGATCACACATCTCAGATCGGGAGGTGACAGAGCGGCTAGAACTGCACCATCTACGTACTGATCCTGTCACAATACGATCAAAACTCAATTACTTAATTGGAGCCAAAGTTGTGATGTTGAAATGCCAGGTTTTTGGTGGTAAAACCGGCCCAATTGCAAAGGTCCGGGTTTTGGGGTGATAGAGCCCATTGCAACGGTTCGGTTCCGGTTCCAACCCTAACCCGGAACCATTCTAGCGGGTTGGAACCGTAGCTAACACTAGTGTCAACTATTTGTTCGGGGTTCAGCCTAGCAGCGGTAATGATACATCAGTGGATTGGTTAGTAGGTAGTTAATTGCATAACACCTACCTATGAGAGCATCACGATGGTTGTCAGTCAAGTGATCTTTAGCGGGATTACACTTGAGCCACGCATCGATCAATTAGTGACAAGTCAGCTTGCCCTAGCAGATTCAAATATGATGACGCAACTATGACCCCTTTACTGGGAAGTAAAAAACCTTCAGCAGTGCGCATAGTTATTGGCCACATTTACTATATCTTATCTAGTGGGGCAATACACAGTTACGTTGCAAATTTGCAGAGTTACATGTGCAGCAGATGATAAGCAAAATGCTAGTACGTAGGGATTTACAGGCCTTGTAGCGCGGCGACAAGGAATCATCCTGTAACGCTCCTCGGTCTACGGATGCGCCGAGATCTAAGCATGCTGTATCTGAGGGATTAATGACATTGGCTGAAGATAAGAGGCCAGAAGCAAACCTGCTCATTGGGTTGAGTCAGTATGCATTGCAACGTCATACTAGTCAGTAATGCTAGGTTGACGTGTCATAATCTACGTTGGCAGAGTATTGGTTAGTCGCCGATTGAATATCTGAATGCATTGCCGAATAGCCATATTAAAAGGCGAGGCATTTAATAACCCGGAGTTATTATAAATTGTGATAAGCACTGATAAGACTATATGTCGTCAGATGTTCCAACTACTGAACGAATGGGAAGCAAGATGTCCAAGTTGAAGTTATGAGTTGTCATATTAGTGCGCATGATATCATGACATGACGATGACCCATAGTGGGGGCATAACGCCTTGAAACACCTCATGCATGAACATGATAACCTTGAGGGAATTCGTGGCAATATCAATGAGTCACTTAAGATGATATCAATGATAAGCTATCAAGCAAACTATGTGTCATGGCGATAACCCAAAGGCAAACTTGACCTGAAGGCTCGACTATATAAGATCTCACATTGTCCCCGACAATGAGAAGAACCAAGCTCTAGCAGCAATCCACAGTCAGACATTACAAGCGAAGAACACATTAAAATATTATTAAGAATTCTATCTACAAACATTCAAAATTACTTCTTTACTTCACTTACGTGAATACTCCCTTTATGTGTTTGTTCAAGTTGACACAATCTCAATACACACAAAAACGGGTCATCGGAACTATCGGCGATCAAATCTTGTTCTTCAACGAGCAGCGTTCAACCCACATCTGCTGAGAACTTTCATACTATGCCGTTACACTCGGTATCGGATACGAAGTTCACTGGTACATTGCTACAGGGTTGTTACCCATCGAAGAGTTCAGCGAAGAGCGACTTTGGACGGACGGGGCAGAGTGGTGAGCTCTTTCTAGAGGAACTAGATAAGAGGTTGAGTCTTGGGAAAGACGAGGAAAGAGTTTTGTATTTAGGCGGCTGTATTTAGTATAATGAATGTTGTATAAATTACGTGGCTTAAATAGTGTTAGCAACGGGTCCGGGTAACACGCCAGCGGTCCGGGTTTGGACCACAAGAACAGGTCGGTTCGGTTCCGGACCCGTCCAAAAACCCGACCCGCTGACTCTTGGCGGGCAAAACCCCGACCCGTACCCATCAACCCGCGGGTTTCGCTGGGTTTGGCTAGACCCATCAGTTCCAATCTCAGATTCTCCATTTCGGGTTTCACATTTATGGTCGCATTCAGATATGCTACTATTAATCGTAAAATATTAAGATTGGTACGTCATGGTTCATTTTCGACATATTAGCCGCCTTCATGTGCAAAACAAGCATACTCACGCACCCAACCACATCCTGAAAATGAGCGTCAACAGAGCATCAACAGAGCGTCAACGATATTTGGTCTTGCATCTTCGGTAATATGAGTGGTGCTTGATCACAAGCATCCATAAAGAACGATATGGCAGCCTTTATAGGCAGATATGTACAGGATATTCTAGTCGCATCCTCCGGGACAGTAACAACTTATTTCATTTACTGAGCTACCACGAAGTATTCTTGAGCCTTTTAGTGTATAATAACAGTCATAACGATGTATATAGACAATAACCGCCACATCGCGCTGTGATTGACCATGATGGAAGGCCAACAATTGTTGACACTCTGTTGACGCTCATTTCGAAGATGGGGCAGGAAGCGTTTCCCTTTCACTTTTGCCTATAAAGGCAGCCAATAATCAGTTTATGACAATGTGCAACCTGTCGCCCCGCAGATTACCCATGATACCTGACCAACAATCGTTGACGCTCCGTTGACGCTCATTTTCATGATGGGGCAGGGAGGGTATTGCAATCTGTTTTGCCTATAAACGCAGCCAATAATGCCATTATGACTGACTACTACCTGTCGGAGGCGTGATTTCCCAGGACGCATGACCAAAAATCGTTGATGCTCCGTTGACGCTCATTTTCATGATGGGGCAGGGAGGGTATTGCAATCTGTTTTGCCTATAAAGGCAGCCAATAATGCCTTTATGACTGACTACAACATATCAGAGGTGTGATTTCCCAGGACGCATGACCAAAAATCGTTGACGCTCCGTTGACGCTCATTTTGCCATGGCTGTATCCACAATATGCAATCATTTAATTTGGCACAGTCTATCATTCACATTGTTTTGGCTGCCTTTCTGGCATTTTTATTTACTTTCTTCTTGATCACTACGTTGTTCTTTAATAATACATAGATATATATAATAATAATCTCCAAAATCCCATGTCTTTCGCTCAATGCTCGTCACCAGTTGCAGGATTGCTCAATCCACTGCTCTTGTCTACAAAATGAATGTTAGCTGCATTACCACACCACAGAGAGTGTACAAACCTTCATCAGTCAGCATATCTGGATCAAAATCGGTATCATGCTCGGTATCCTCATCATCAGAAAGTTCCGCACAGGGAAGAGCTCTATGCGAATGCGTATTTCCGGGCGGCAAAATGAAGATTTGAGAAGGTTGAACTCCGGAAGTGTTACTGGTTGGGGTGGGTGGCGTGCCGGGCTGTGGTGGAGTCGGCTCTGGAGTCGGCTCTCGGCGTTGGTCAGGTGGAGATGCGCCTGTTCCTTTGCGTCTCCAGCGTGTCTGCGGATTCTTTCGGTGCCATTTTCGCAAGGAAGGCAGCCGGCCATTTGGTTTTGACGAAGCATTGCCGGGTGTCTTTGTATCGCAGCCTTCACCTTTTTGTGCCCCGGAAACTCAACACCCCGCTTCTTCTCTTCTCGGACCTCGGCGCATGGTTTCATAATGAGGTATTTCATTTCCTCGATTGCGGCCCGCAAAAAGCCTTCGTTGGCCATTTTCACCATATTCAACACCAGGCGCATGTCGGACTGTTCCAGCTGTACCCGACCTCCTTGCCTTGCCATAGTTGCAGACATGTTGAAAACCTACAAGACATTAGTTGCTGCTTCAAACAATGAAATTCGGCTGTTACCTCTACCATATACACTTCTGTAGCCTCCTCTAAGGTGATTAACGCCTGCTTCGTCCACTCACGGGGATGCTTATCAGGAAATTCATCTGCAACAATCCCAGAGCTGGCAACATCATGATGTTCGATTTCGCGGACTGTGCGGACAAATGCTTTTGTCCACCATGGAGGTTTCCGGTTACGGGCAGCGATAAATTCGTTACATAGCTCTCTACGGACACCCGCTGTACATTATACAGTTAATTGACCGCCCTTTACCTCGATATGGATATACTCACATCCAACTGCATGCTGCTTCTTATTTTTGCGGCTTCCAGTCTTGCAGACGATTTTTAAATGGGCATCCTGGGTCATATGTTTGGTGGCTGCATTGGCCGCGTCGTGGTGAACTAACATGTGTCTGCGCTCTTGTTGTGTTCCAAGAATGTCCGTATTGGATGTAGCACCTGCCAATTAGCCGGTATTCGATCCGCTATCACCTGGCGGAGGTGGTTGTGTATCCATGATGTGCTGGTGTGGAATAGGAGAGGAAGATGATAACGAGAGGAAGTGGGAAGCCCTGAGGACTATATAGTCAACTTCTTCCCAGAATGAAATAAGTAGCAGCCAACATGATCGTTATGCTCAAGATGAATCCTACTGAGTATGGCTGCAAGTTGCAGGGGTTTCCCACCGCCTTGCAATTTGCAAAAAGTTGATCTGATGTCGTTTGTTCGGTAACAAGGATAAACTGCAGTTTACGACCGCCGGAATCGAGTAATCGCTGGATAATAATAGGATGTTGTTCGAGGGAAAGGACGTCTGCTGATGTTCGTCTTAAATGATCCCCGGTATATTACATGAAAAGGACGCTAAGAATCATGTCATGTTGTATGGTTAGCATAACTATTCCTGATTTATTGACAGTCAAGAGTGAGATTTTGCTTTGTTCAAGATGAGTCAACGTACCAACCTTGACATAAAAGACGCAGCTTGCCTCCATATTGTCCATAACTTGCAACATCCAACATCTCGCCCAACAACAAAGTCCACGCAAACGACAATGGTCAATGTTCCGAAAAAGAACTTTGCGCTACTTCCGGCGGGCAGATATGGCGAATCGACAAAGCGGTCAACCCAACGATGTCATCATGCGAATGAAGGCAAGACCAGCTTGGAAGCAGAGAGAGTCCGAGCACTTGGGGCATTGCGCAGCTTGAGATCCAAAAAGAAGCTTGCGGCGGAGACACGACGAGAAATGCACTTGTTAAGCAATGAAGAGAAAGAGAAATGGATCGAGGATTATGTTGAGAGAGAAACCGCTGTGGCAAGAAAGCGAGTTGAAGACACAGAGGCAGCGGTTCAGCAAGAGCAGGACGATATGACGCATGCTGAACTCGCGCGATTGACGTCCAGTGAGCCCGAAAAGACGTTTGAAGAGATGCTGGTTGCTATCGGAGACAGTCTGAGTGATCTTGCAAGTTCCGACGATGGGGAGGATGGGGAAGATGAGGATGATGAAGAGACTGAGCAGGGCAAGCTGAGCGAAGATGACGAACCCGGCTGGGTGATGGGCACAATCACCAAAACAGTACAGCAGCGCATGGAGAGGTTTCGGCAGAAGCAGATGAAGCTCAACGAATTGACTGAACCGGGATGGGAGGATGCAGCCGACTACTTCCGTGAACGAGATAAGAAGTACGGCACATTTGAATTAAGGGTTCCAGCAGTTGTTCAGCCGCAAACGAATGATAACGCTCCAGCATCTCTGCCAACAACATGTGGAGAGCTTATGGAGAGTCTCGACATTGTCCCCGGAATATCGCAAAGGCCGCAAGCGACTTCTCAACCTGGAAGTAGTCATATCAGGCTAGGTTCGGTGAAGCCGCAGTCGAAATCGAGCATACCGAGCGGTGAGCCAGCTGCGGAGCCCGATTCGTCAACGTTGCTGAAAGCGAAGCCAGTTGAACCAGTACGCTCTGTTGAACCAGTACGCTCTGTTGAACCAGTAATGTTTCACCCCTGGATATAGCCTCAAGCTAATTACCATATAGATATCGGATTCCGACAAAGAGATGGTGACGGCTCCTGTGTCTGCGGAAGAATAGATATGCAAACTTTAATTTTTGACATCCGATCGCAGTGAAATGCAAGTTGTTTACCAATTTCGCTACATGTCAGCTTTTCCTTGATTTCAGTGACCAAATTGTGAGACATGATAATTCGTCTGTGCATGTACAAGGGTCGAATGCACCATGTGAAAGTTCTAGAATCCAAATCGCACTGTAAGATGGCCAAAACGTGCGGTTTCTTTCTGCAAGTGACTGTCAAGTGACAAAGCAAAAGCAATATTACTGACGAAATGTGCTAACAAGATTTAAGTGAGTGATGTCATACGTATCATAGAGAGAGCGGTCAGTGCGCATGACAAATCGATTTGAACGACAACCGTCATGCTGAATTCATCCATGTATCCAACTGCATAACTCTCCGCACAGACCTGGTGCACATGGTTGAGATATTTGAATTTGCTTGTGGTACATCATGGAAATCGAGGAGAAGGAGCTGGATAAGGAATGGTGAGGAAGTCGAGCTATATTTACCAAAAACTAGTGAAATGATCTACATGCCATCAATTGCCGGCCGAAAGCGCAGGAATGTGATAGGGCCACATCATTTCTCACTCAGATAGCGTAGATAGCAGTTGATCAGAAATTGAGTGGTAACAAAACTCCTGGATGCAAACGATAATACATACAAACGCAATATTGGAGGTCAATAATGAGTATATGATTCGTTGCATACAATTATTGAGTGTACAAAGGCTGTTTCGATGTGATTAATGTAAGCGTCAACAGAGTGTGAACCATTTTTTGTCTTACACATTCAGCTATCAATAGGCTGCATTGTCACATCCTTCCAAAGCGGATGTATAGGTCAGCATTATTCCGAAAAAGGTAAATCAAACGCTCATTGCCACATCCTAAAAATGACCATCAACGGAGCGTCAACGATGTTTGGCATTGCATCATGACACATCCAGTAGGCTGTGCGGTTACAGTACGTCATAATCGAACTATCGGCCGCCTTTCTATGGAACAATGGTCGTGACAACATTTCTACTATATCCTAAAAATGAGCGTCAACAGAGCGTCAACGACTTTTGGCCTTGCATCTTGGAAAATGCATGAGGTGTGCGGCGACGTTACCCCATAATCGCACTATCGGCCGCCTTTCTAGGCAAAACCTCTTGCAACAACATCGCTACTATGTCCTGAAAATGAGCATCCATGGAGCGTCAACGACTTTTGGCCTTGTATCATGGAAAATCCTAGGGCTGTGCAGCGACATTGAGCCATAATCATATTATCGGCTTCCTTTCTAGGCAAAAACAGTTGCTACGACATCGCAACTATGTCCTAAAAATGAGCGTCAACGGAGCGTCAACGACTTTTGGCCTTGTATCATGGAAAATCCTAGGGCTGTGCGGCAACATTAAGCCATAATCTGATTATCGGCTGCCTTTCTAGGCAGAAACGGTTGCTACAACATCGAAACTATATCCTAGAAATGAGCGTCAACGGAGCGTCAACAACTTTTGGCCATCCATCTTGGAAAATCCGAGGGCAGTGCGGGGACATTAACACGTAATCGAACTATCGGCCGTCTTTCTAGGCAAAAATGCTTTCGACAACATCGTCACTATGCCCTAAAAATGAGCGTCAACGGAGCGTCAACAATTTTAGGCCTTCCATCTTGGAAAATCAAGGGGCTATGCGACCACAATGATCTATAATCGTGCTATTAGCCGCCTTTCTAGGCAAATATGCTTACGACAAGATCATAACCATGTCCCAAAATGAGCGTCAATGGAGCGTCAACGATTTGTGCGCTGGCATCTTGGATAATCTAACTGGAATGGAACACAGATAAACCACAATAAACCTATCGGCAGCCTTTATTGGCAAAAATGCAAGTGACGATATTGCGTCCGCTTCCTACAATTCAGTGCCCACGGTGCGTCAAGGCTCTGAACGCTACACAGCAATAAACTACATTATAATGTTCCTAAATGGAGTTTTACGCGGTCAGTCGTTGCAATCTATCCTTGTATTCAACTTCACAAATATGCATGCAATGTCTTACTGATCTGATTATCTTCCGTGTAGCTGTAGAGTCAATATTTAAGAACCCGCAATCTGCTTTACTGTATCGTTATGTTACGGGGGTGCTTCCACCTAAGTAACTATACTTACTTATATCCAAAGATACTTGTAAGAAGATACTAGGTACACAGCCGTATGTCCTATACTATTCCTTAAGCGTATTTCCAGACAAAGCGTATTGGTAGTCTGTAAAGATTGTAAACGCAACAAGGACAAATATGAATTATTGTATCAGATGCTATTAACTGAATAGCAACTAAATCGTATCTTGGTGTAATGCAATACTGACAATACATACAACTCGTAAAATTAATCTCGGTGATTAAGTATTATGGTGCTTAATATAACCTTCGAAGATAGTGCAATCGAATCTTGACACGTATCTTCACACCCTTCTAAATCTTCCTTGATAAATCTGGCATTCAGATACTATCGGCAATATTACGTCTACGCGTAATCTCCCTAACTTGTAAATCTTATTTCCTTCCTTTCAGATATGTAACAAGGGTATCCTTGGGAATTGCTCGTAATCGATTCTTTTGCTTCTTGGTTAAAGGTTTTACTGGAACCTTTCCCGACCTTGTTCAAGACAACACACAACGTTTTTGTTTTAGATCTTTTCTTTCTTTCTGTGACCGGCAAAGAAACTCCTTTGCGCTTTCAATAATTAAGGTAGCTCGCTCTGGCTCGAGTTCGCTACTCTCAACCTCGTAACTATCGTTGATGGAGTTATCGATTTGAGATATCCTTTCAGGATGAACACAACTTCCTTCAATGCTAACACTCAGGTGATCCTGATGCGCAGGTGCTAACTCCTTTTCCAAGGTCGACTGTTCACCCTCCAAGATTGCTTGATTCGCTTCGGAATGTATTCGTAAATTATCGATATGCGTAGCAAGTCCATCTATAAGTCCAATAACAGAAGCTATCCACCAGATACTTTGCGCCACGAAGATATATCGATTCTCTCGGGCGTAACTGATGATCTTCTCTAACGCATATACTATGACCTCGTTTTCGTTCTCGAAGGTAATAGTCATTCAAACAGGATAATAATTATCAAAGGTGCGGGGCTGCCGCTACAGAAAGCTAATAGATTTATATATAATAATAGGTAGGTATAGGTATCATAAAAACTTAATAATAAATAACGGTTTTCTTCCGCTGGTAGGTATCGCTGACTGTTTCGCTGCTAGAGCTTGTTCTTTTCATTGCCGGATGTTAGGGGTTCCCCCTGACAGTGGGAAGAGTACTTGAGAAATTTGTTGACAGCATGAACCATGCCAAGACAATCAAGGGATGACTCGCGATATTGCCTTTTAGCGGGGGTTCAATATCGATCACGAGAACGAAGGTTCTTTCACTCCTGGACACTATGTGGGACTGCGTTACGCACGGCAGTTGATAGTCAAAGCGAGTAAGTGGGCTCCAAACCTCCATCTCATAACGAATGGATAAAGGCAAGGCACACCCCGGTATGAAGAAAAGTCTCTACCTAAGCTAGACGTAACTGAGGGATTTTTGACATTGGCTTTAGCCAGAAGCAAGCACCTTGCATTGATTTGCATGAGTCTGGATTGCAACATACAAGTATGTGTCAAGGTCTATGTTATCCCAGCACGGAGTGGTATCCTATAAGTCTGCGAGATGAACTACTGAACAAGCTCAAAGATTGCGATAAGTCAAAGTTAAAGTTATGGTCTGATTATGAGCTGATGATGGTACGTGTCCTTCGGGATTCGCAAGCACTTCCGATTAGGCGCATAAGAATAAGACGCAAGGATATCTAGCGGGCGACGTCAATAAGACCCACAGATAAGTGGATATCATCTGAGGGATTAATCATAGTTTTAAGTTGAAGGAGACTATAAAAAGACTACAGAAGAGTTATGGTGTGAGCGATTAATTTATAGTTCGGAATCAGGGGATCATCGAGAAGCGATGCTAAGCCCGTACTGAAGAACCGGGGATCATCGAGAGCGATGCTACGCCCGTACGGTCTATTTCATGAGACTATAAAAGAGATCAGGATTATTCCGAGTTGAAGAGGAGCAACCAGCTTGAGATACGAAAAGACGGATACCTACCAGCGAAGAAGAATCCTTCTTTATTATTAAGTTTTTATGATACCTATACCTATAAGATCTATACCTAGAATCTATTAGCTTTGTGTAGCGGCAGCCCCGGACCTTTGATCATCCTCAGTTGACGAATGACGATTACCTTTGAGAACGACAACGACGTTATATGTTATGCCCTGGAAAAGATAATCTCTTACGCACGAGATAATCAATATATCTTTCTGGCTCAGAGCATTTGGTGGATATCCTCAGTTATAGGACTGCAACAGGGACTAGTCAACTATATCGATAATCTAAGGAAACGAAAGGAAGCATCCGCTCTGAGATACGAAGGACCTGTCGAGGCGGCAGTTAGTCAAAAGGGTTCTGGTCAGAGTAATCATAAATCTCCGACATTGCAGGACGAGTCTAGAGCAGGTTTACAAGACGACCATTCAGATCAAGGACAACAGTTAAGGGATATGAGTATCGACTTTGGCAATTCGAATATCGATAAGCCAAAATCTTGTCGAGTGGAAAGTATCATTCAGGATACTAATCAGTTTATCCTCTTGTCCCAAAAGGAGAGGAAAGCTTATCGTAAGCAGAAAGAATCCTTATCAAAGGAAGGATTAGGAAGAGCGGCAGCGTCAAAGACTTCCGAGACGACAGCAACTGAAAGGACTAGACCCTCAAGGAGAACTAGGAGAACCTTAAGGGAAGCTAACATATTATCCAAGGAAGCTGCAATCGATAGTAAGACCGAGGGGATTGACTTAACTGAGTTACGGAGAAGGAAAGCAGCGGACGAGTGTTTGCATTGTGCTTGGCCCTTTGATAGGAAAGGAAATCATCTAGTCAAAGATTGCAGACGACCGATTAAACTAGATAAGGGAACCACGCCATTTGCAAAGAGCAAACAGTATCAGAAACCAGTTATATTTTCGGAAGAAAGAAGTCTCGAGGATAGTACCGGTTACAGGGTTAGTGAGACTACGGAGAATTCCGGTTCCCCAAAATAATATAGGAAAGGATCATACGGCTGTACGCGCCCATAGTACTTAGCGAAGTGTTATTGGATAGGTGTTGTACCCCCATAACACCGGAACAATGTGACCGCTTTATAGAAAGTTCATCGGGATGTTACGCATGCACACCCATACTTCCTTTCCATGATTCTGATAGCAACGTGCTTTGCGTCTTACACTCATGACACTCCATATGCTCTCTTTGGCAGAAACTGGATTTCCAAATGAGCGCGCATGGTAGAGATTGCCACGAATCCCTAAGGTTATCGTGTTCATGCATGTGCGATATTAATGCGTTACGCTACTGATAAGAATCAGCCCACACACGCACGATATCATATATCAGGTCATAACTTCAACTAGGACATCTCACACTCGTATGGTTCGGAAATCGGGAACGCTGCCAACATAGTGTACTGACGTCTTCGAGGTAATCAATACTGTAGTATGATTGCATCATAGGTTTATGTGGCGGACAACCACTACTATGCCGATGTAGATTAAATGACACGCGCTCTTTCGTATCTGAACGAAAAGCTCTTGCAGTTGCCATTCCACACACGCCAATGTGCGGGGATGCAATAGGCCTCATATCAACAGCCAATGTCATAATCCCTCAATCACGCCGCTGCTCAGGCCGGGACCATTCCCTTTGGCCGGGGGTTGCCCAGTGCTCCGACGTCACACAAGACAGCCGGTTGTAAGATCCCACGTAATAGCTGCAACTAACGATTGCCGTGTCTGCGAATACGAGCTCCTTTGCTCTACCCCGATCAGACTTAATCACTCTAGCATTGGAATTAAATCTGGTTGATAATTACATGCTCGGCCGGGTTGTACCCCTTTCAATCTGGCAGTGTAATTGCATCATCAAATCAGCTGCCGCAGCGTATGCTTTCAATGAATCTGCTAAGCCTAAACTTAACCAATCGAGACGAGTACCACTCATACCCCGCTAAAGGTAATCGTGACCGAAAGTTCGGAGAACGCCTAAGGTAGTCGTTATGCATGTCAGGTGGCCCGAAGGTTATTTTACTGACAAGTACCCATCATTGGTTATCTCAGGTTACGTATACTCTGTTAAGGGAGAACCCCTAACACATATCGCCCTCGAATCGCAGTTTTGCCATTTCTTCTTGCGCTGGTGATCTCTTATTTTTAAACAAACACTCTGGCGTTGTGGCCAACTGTGACCATACGTCAGAATGGGTTCATTGGGTACACGCTTGCACCGGGATTGCAATGCAATGGGTGACGCCGCAAAACTCTCTCCTCGCGTTCCTTCTATCTGCACCCAAAATGCAATTCTCTCTTTACTAATCGTACATAGCATTCCAAGTCGCCAGATCTATGTGGCTATTTACAATCCATCACTCGTTCCATCCGTTTCCTGTCTTACTACTACCAGCTATCTTGCCCACCATCAACATTTCACCACACCTCTCACGACATCCAAACGGAATTCGTGAGGGAGAGCGGTTCCAGCTAGAGGAGCATTGGACGTAGGTGAGAAGATATAGTACTACCTGGCCGTGAGGATCCACGAAATCTCGGAAAGAGCGAGTGAGACCAAAAGTTGGGAAAGATAGAGTGTGTATTTTTGTTGAATGACAAGGTGAGATGAAAATGAGATGCTGTCTATCGACCCTGGGGTCTCCCAAATATATCCACCGTGTCGCTCATTCCACCTCTGTTACCCCTGTATCTCCGCACACCCACCGTCGCTCCTTAACGATATACTAGGAGGCTGTGATCGAGCTAGTTTGGACATGCACATGGAGGCCGAATTGGAGTGAACTGAGAGATGCACTTGGAGGCTGTGATGGATCGTGTTTGGAGATGCACTTGGAGGCCGAGATCAAGTGAACTCAGAAGACGCACTTGGAGGCCGTGATTGAGCGAGTTTGGAGATGCACTAGGAGGCCGTGATCGAGCGAGTTTGGAGATGCAATTACAGACTGAGATGGAGTGAACTCAGAGATGCACTTGGAGGCCATGATTGAACTCGTTTGGAGGTGTACCTGGAGGCGGTCGATTTGGAGGCAGGCACAACGGCAGCTGTGATTCTATCCATTGGTTAACTTGTGATTGTGGGAATGTCGAGAGTGGAGTACAACATCCGCCGAGAGGTGAGAAACTGGCTCGGAGTAGGAGACTGTCGATCTTGGGATGATGCTGTACTTGGTGTATGCTGTACTCGGTGTTAACTTATGATTATGGCATGGAGAGATAGAGGGGGATGACTTGACCTCGTGTTCTTAGGTGATGGTAGAGTTGAGCACAAGAAAGAGAGAGATCCGGGGAAATGGGGGAAATTATGAAGAGAAACTGGGACTTAGATAATTTCGTGTGCGAGTCAATTGACCATCCCCGATACACCAGGTATGAGTCCCGATCTGGCGGGTAATAACACCGATACTAAGTCTTCCCAACCCAATCAGCCTAGTCATACCCCAGATTTCTCATATCCGCTCGTATCCTCCACATCATTCTCATCTTCATCCCCCATCTCTCTCTTTCTCGTCCACAACTCTACCATCATTGCAAAACATACAGTTAAGTCATTCCTCTCCATCTCTCTATGTCATGATCATGAGTTGACACTGAGTACAGCATACACCGAGTCCAGCATACACCGAGTACAGTGTACACCGAGCACAGCATGGACCGAGTACAGCATCCACCCAAGATTTTTTGTCTTCCCTTCATTCTCATGATTACGAGTTGACCCCTGAATGTAGCTTCAGCTTCCAGCGTGCCTCCCTACAAGATCGACCGCCATCAGCCAGCTCTCCATTACAACTCGAAGGTAAAGTCACATTGTCGCATTCCCACGGTTGCGAGTTAACTAACTGATGAAATGAGTCTCAGCACCCGGCGCGCTGTCCATCAACTGCCTCCAAGTACTCATTCAAACTTGCTCGATTACGGCCTCCCAGTGCATCTCCAAAGTCGCTCAATCACGGCCTCCATGTGCATCTCTGAGTTCACTCAATCTCGGCCTCCAAGTGCATCTCCAAACTTGCTCGATCACGGCCTCAGAGTGTATCTCTGAGTTCACTCAATCATCATTTTCAGGCGCACCTCGAATTGCCCTCAAGCACCGCCTGCAGCCAGTCCAGATATACCATGTGTAGATGAGTAGCTATATAGATACATAGATACATAGATGAGAATACAAACTGAATACATGAGTTTTGAAAATGGTTGAATGATTAGTAGTAGCTATGATGTCCAGGCGCACCAGCAGCGTTCCCAAAGAGGATGTTGTTTTTCCCAGACTGCTCTACCGTCATTCGAGGTGCTCCCAGACTTGTAGCCGGAGCTTCCAGGTGCTCCCAGGCTTGTCGTCGGCGCTCCCAGTTACTCTGAAGGCCGGCAGGAATGCCCTCCTAGGGTCTGATACTTTCCTGAAATTGACACATCTAAGTTTACACTCCACATCCTCTCAGACACTCCTGGAGGCTTCCAGTGACTAACATACATTTTGGTGATGTATATGAGTATATGGTAATGCCTTTTGGACTTACGAATGCACCTGCTACTTTTCAACAAGAAATTAATCGAATTCTTCGACCATTACTCGGAATGGAGTTCGTTATCACTACTAAAGACCAAATCGATAAGGATGGAGGAATGGTAGTAGTAGCTTATATCGATAATATATTGATAGCTACTACAGGATGCATCGATAAAAACCATCACCAAGTCGGAAAGGTTTTCAGTTGCTTAGGTATAACCATATGTGTGTCGAAATTGATAAGTGTGATTTCGACGCAACAGAGGTTCCTTTCTTAGGGTTTTTGGTTAGTGGTACTGGTCCTAAAATTGATCCAGAGAAGTCTAAGGCAATTGTTGATTGGCCAAGACCTACGAATCAAAAAGAGGTACAACAACTGTTGGGATTGTGGAACTTTTATCAAAGGTTCGTATCAGGATACGCTGTATTAGTATCACCAATTACCGACTTGTTAAGAGGATCTGAGAAAAAGATTGAAAGGAAGAAGCTCAGGAGGCAGCATTCTTAATAATTACCATTCTCTTTACTTCCGGAAAAACACTGATATTACAGCATTATTATCCGAATTGACCAGCTCAGGTGGAAACGGATGCTTCGGATTTGGCAATTGCCGCAATATCATCACACGCATTCGATGATGGGAAGCTATACCCAGTTAGCTCCATTTCTAGAAAACTATCACTGGCAGAGTTTAATTATGATGTTTTCGATAAGGAAATGTTGGCGGTGGTATTTTCCCTTAAGAAATGGAGGTACTTTTTACCAGGGGCAGAGCATAAAACAATAGTATATTCGGATCATCAAAATCTAACATACTTCAAAACCACGGTGTCTTTAAATAGAAGACAGGCTAGATGGGCAGAGGAGCTCGTTAGTTTCAATTTTGATCTTTATTATCGGAAAGGTTCAGCAAATCAAAAAGCAGATATACTATCCTGGTGCCCGGCGTTCACCTCTAAAGAAGGGGGTACAACAGCAACAGGAAATCAGACGCTGTTGAGAAAGGAACAATGGTTAGAGGTCGGAGAATTGCAAATTGACGATGAAGATTATGATATAATAAAAATCGGAGCTTTGGATATTGATCAGTTATTGCCAGGAGCAAAGGACAGAATTAAGGAAAAAGATTTGTTGGACGACGAGTATTGGGCCATTTGCAAGCAACTTAGTTCTGGGAATATTATCCATAAACATTATGAGCTGAAAGATGATATTCTATGTTGGAAAAATAGAGTATATGCACCAAATGAAATGCGACAAAGGATAATGAGGTCAGAACATGATTCGAAGATGGCAGAACATTTTGGAAGAGAAAGAACCATGGAACTTGTTACTAGGAATTTCTACTGGCCAAATATGGACACGGAATTAAGGAAATACTGTAATGAATGTGATATTTATCAGAGAACGAAGAGCCCTCAACATGCTAAACATGGGCTGTTACACCCGTTGGAGATGGCCTGCAAACCAAGGTCGCATATCAGCACAGATTGTATAACTGATCATCCTGAGTCAGAAGGAGCAACTATGATACTAGTAGTTGTAGATCGGTTTACGAAAATGGCTCATTTTATTCCATTCAAGAAAAAGGATTTGCCAACAGTAGCACGAGCTTACTTAGAGAACGTCTGGAAATATCACTGACTTCCAGAAGATGTAGTATCCGATCGAGATGGAACTTTTACCGGTCAATTCTTTACCAACTTATACAATTATCTTGGAATTAAGAACATTATGAGTACTGCTTTCCATCCGGAGTCGGACGGACAAACGGAGAGAATCAATCAAGTAATTGAAAGTTATCCTCAGTCTTAGTGCAACTATGAACAGAATGATTGGGCGATGATGCTAGCAATGGCAGAGTATGCTTATAATAATTCAAAGCATTCAGCAACAAACATTAGCCCATTTTAGGCCAATTACGGATATGAACCATGAACCAATTGCCCAATGGATGTTCAGTTTCGAAATCCCGCTTCCGAGTTGTACTGACAGTACATGAGTACAGTACATACAAAGTCTTCCAGGCAATTGGCATCATCGATAGATGCTATGAAGAAATATTACAAAAAAAGAGGAAGGATATCGAATCATTTAAACCACAAGAATTGGTTATGTTAAACGGAAAGAATATTAAAGCCAAACATCGATATAAGAAACTGGAAGATATGATGTATGGACCTTTCGAGGTTTTGTCAACCGGAAAAAATAACAACTATTGCAAGGTTAAGTTACCAGATTCATGGAAGATTCATCCGACTTTCAATATAGCTTTATTAGAACAATATCGAGGAACCGATCTGAAGAAACAGGTTGTTGAAATTGAAGCCGCTGATGCTGGCTGGAAAACGGAATCGATAATCGCAAGTGGACCTTTGGACGAAGATGCAAAGACGCATGTTTATTCAGCTAAATAGGAAAATTATTCGCATGATGAAAATATGTGGGAAACATATGAGAATGTGGTAAAAGGTTCAATGCAGTTGTTGAAAGATTATTATGGAAAAAATCCTACAGTAGAAAAAGATGTGAGATATGGAAAAAGGGAAAAATGATTTTTGTTTTGTTGTTACATGATTTTTGTTATTGATTTATTTCTTTGGTACGTTGGGTGGTACCTTTTGCTTTTCTACTTGTTATGACGGAGCACCGTTGTGGTCACCGGTTCTAGAGAAGGGGGTGATGTTAAGGGTTCTCTCTTAACAGCGATAGTGGTATTTGCATCAGTTATATGAATACATATCACGGAGTTACTCCAGGTATAGTCACGTGATATGCATAGTGTTAGCAACGGTTCCATATTTGGAACCGGCCAGGTATATAGATCTGCGTGGCAACGGCCTTACCTACGGAAGGGTGGGTGGACGAAAGGGCACTTTTTGATTTTGCGTGACAACGCCCGGGGGGGGGGGGGGGTACCGGGGTAAAAGT
>Ga0307512_10001319_pt1 | contig 35469 bp, 31 predicted proteins | sample 14_EM_MG_FD_200267 | JGI IMG/M metagenome (GOLD analysis project Ga0307512, IMG submission 200267) | Populus trichocarpa ectomycorrhiza microbial communities from riparian zone in the Pacific Northwest, United States - 14_EM | ecosystem: Host-associated > Plants > Roots > Unclassified | place... | reverse complement strand
TGCTTCGAACGACGGTGATCTCACGGGACCAATGATCAGGTCACTGGTGCCTCTGGCTTTATCGGCTCTCACGTCGTTGATGAGCTTCTGCGGCAAGGTTACTCTGTTAGGAGGTGCGCATATATATATATCCTTTTTCCATCCGCACCAGGACACTTTTGTTGATCATCGTCGTTGTTAGTGCGGTGCGAAGCCACAACGTCGGGCGTATCAGCAAGAGCTATGAATCCTATGGTGACAGGTTCACGACCACTGTGATCGAAGACCTGGCCACTTCTGACCTCTCACAGGCTGTGAAAGGTTCGTGTGGACTCCTATTCCTATCATCAGAGGCTGAATACGCCGCAGGTGTCGACGCCATCATCCATGTCGCGTCTCCGCTCGCGAATGCTGCCAGTCCGCAAGTCATCCTCCATGTTCGTCTTCTATGTGCCTGAGATCCCGTTCCTTCTCTAACTTCCCCAAAACTCTATTTTAGGCTGCTGTGTCAGGTACGACCCGGATCCTTGATGCTGCCCTCGCCGCCGACGTGAGGCGTCTCGTCGTCACAGCAAGTATGGCGTCGCTCGCCTCGTTGGACGATTTCTGGAAGGAAATAACTATCACAGAAAAAAGTGAGTACTTCGAGCGCGGGGGTTGTGGGGAAGCCCCCCTCCCCTTGCAGAAGTGAAATCAACAAAAGTTGGTGTAAACACGGGGTGGCTGACTGGCAATTTCCCCACCTCACAGCGTACAGCCGTCAGACAGCCGAAGAAGCACTCAGCCCCGGCGCATCCCCCATATTCGTATATTCCACCTCCAAGGCCCTCGCCGACCTCGCAGTGCGCGACTACAAGCGCGCGAACCCAGAACTAGACTTGACCACCATCCACCCGTCCTACGTCTATGGGCCGCTGGGCCGAGGCCAAGTCTACAACGCGCCCGCATCGGGCACGAACCAGGATATCTACGCACTCATCGACGGCGCACCCGATCGACGCGTCAGCGGGTACGATCCCGTCGGGCGTGCGCCGCCACTGAACGTCGACGTACGCGACGTGGCCCGCGCACACGTCATCGCGCTCAAGGTGCCACCCTCTGACGAAGTCAAGCGGTTCGTGATCTCATCGAGCAGGTTCACGTGGGTCGAGGCGGTCGAGTTCCTTGCTCAGGCAAGGCCGGAGCTGAAGGGACGACTTCCCATGATCACGGGCGATGTGCCTCCAGTGCAGCCGTTCGCTACGCTGGATACCAGCACGACGGAATCTGTTCTTGGTCTTAAAGATTACACCAAGTGGCAGGATACGATCCTGGACACTGTTGACGATATGCTTCGTGTAGAAAAGGAGCTGACCGCGGCTTCGCAGTAGATTCACTGGCTTAATAAAGTCAAAGAGGTGGGGCAGATATAGAGAACCACCAAGAATTTCGGCCTCGGGCCGTAGTCTATAAATGACAAGTATGTGTACAGTCAAACCCCTTATAACCCATACCCCAAAAACCCCAAATTCCTCAACAACTCATTGGACTTTCCAAGCCGGAACTTTGCCTTGTTATTAGTTGGCCTGTTGTTAGTGGCTCTCAGAACCCACGTTCCCCATAAGTCAAATTTGAGACTGCTAGACCTCTCCGAAGGGGTATGGGTTATAAGGGGTTCGACTGTAGCCGCATTCATAGCTTACCCCACTGTCCTGACGAAACGACGTTTGTTTGTTTTTCCTTTTTGGATTCTGCGAGCCGGTGCTCATGACGAGATCTCGTCCATCGATATTTAGTCGCCCATGTCTTCGAGGTCGACACTGTTTTATGTCCCCCACAAATGCGCTTTCACGTCTATCTCGTCGCAAATTTAAAAAAAAATATTGCTTGGGCATATCCATGTAACAGAAAGCCAAAACGGTCTTGTTCCGCTTGCCGGAAGCCTCCCCAAAGGCCCTTCTGAACTTCGCCACTCATAAATGGAAGCCAAGGGTTTTCTTTTCTAAGCCGCAATGTGCCGCAATGACATTATTCTATTCAATGTTGCCACGCGACTTGAGGACGTCATTTTTGCCTTTTGACAATACAGTACAGCATTGCTAGACGACTTCCGAGTCGACGAATTTGTTGAAACGTTGTCACGGTTGCAGCTGTGTGCCAATGCGGGAGTAACCGTAACCGTCTGCCAAGAGGAAGGTGCTGCGTAGCCACTGGATGACCGAATTCAAAGATATCCCCAGCAAGGTCTAAGTAGCGCTCGACTTGACCCATCCGAGAGTGGCCCGATCACGTAGAGCACCCGATTTGATATTGTATTGAACGTATTCTGTTAGCAGTGGAGCAGATAAAAATAGAGAACAAAAAAGAGGCGCACAGCGCCACACACGATTGTTTTGTTGATGAACTCGACACGGAAATGTCCGTCACGCCCGAATCAATCAAATTTTGCTTCTTGCATCATCGAGGCATATCGACCGAAGCAGAGCCATAGCCAAGCCTTAAACGTGGTAAAAATGCGGGGGCACAGCACAGGAGGTGTGTCGGGGATCACACACACCTCTCGACCTACTAGCACGCGGGAATGGGTCAAATTGGGCTCTAAAAATGTGAAATGAGTGTGCAGTAGTTCTGTTTAGAAAGACGACTGCCGCCGACAGGCATGGGACCATCACTGATGGAGTTACGACCTGGGTGCACCCACTCGGTGGTGTGATTTGGTTCAAGTCATGCACGTCGTACCAAAGAAAGCAGGTGGATGCTATCGGTCATATTGTGACTCATAACTGGATGGGTGTATTTCACAACTGCTTCTCGTCACCCCCGATGATTCCTTGGCACCGGAATCAGGCTCCCACCGAATCGAGGAACGTCTAGCTCTCCGCCGAGTCCTTTGATCATGATGGGATCAGAGTGTTTGATTGGAGAACCCGTATCGACAGCGGCCTAAGGGTAAGCACGCCGTGTGGCCGTCCAACAGTCACGGTCCATATTAGGCTTGCACCGGCGAATGGCGATAGTGCGTAATGTAAGTGAGAAGGGAAGAAATTTAAATGAAAGGCGCGGCAAATATACCCATCTCAAGCCGATCAGTCTGTGAATCGACGGCAAATGACAGAAAAAGAAAGAAAAGCCGACAGCTGTTGGTACCGCCAGTGCTGTAGATAATTAGCAAGCAAGCAAAATGTGGGGATACACAGCAAGCAACGCACCCTGCTCCCGGTGTTGCCGACCGCCTCCCACAGATCAGGCAAAGCCCCGCGCCGAGCGCCTCGCCAACCGAGCTTTTGAGCGCAGTGCCCGTTTCACGTGTTTCTCCTCGCGTATCCGCTTCCGTTCCTGCGTCGCACTGACTGCCCCACCTTCCTCTTCTTCTCGCGCCTCCTCCGCCACCAAACGCTCGATACACTTTTCCATGTGAGCTTGCACAACGGCATCACTCGCGTCCGCATCCGCGTCTGCCAGCCACTCGAAGTCCAGGCCCCACCCGGTCCGACGGGTGCTCGCTGCACCGCCTCGGTCTCTCCACCATCGTACGAACCAGCTAGCAGCCCTCGGTAAATCGGGGACCCCGCCGCGCTGCAGCATGCCCAATCTGCGCGCTAAAATGTTCAAAAATTCGTCCACGTGGTCGGTTGGTGCTGTCCTCGGCGGAAATAGTGTCAGATAAGCGGGCTCTATTAAATTGAAAGTTAGGCACGAAGACACGGGGCAAAGAATCGACTAGCGATGTGTTTTGGGTATGATATGAACGTACCGGCCCTATCAAGTGCATTGAGGCGGTATAGTAGATATGCACTAAGCGCCTCGTTGTCATATAGTCCTTCCTTAATGCCGGCTGAACCGGACAGAGTTGGTGTTAGTCGATACACGCAGTGAAAGCAGCGGTTCTGCGCAGTTGCCTACCGATCAGCGCCAATTTAACACCTCGCTCAGCACCTCTGTCCCCACGCCCAAGATAAGGCAGCATCACTCCCGGAGTGTCAAAAGAATAAACAAGTGGGTCTTCCGATAATTTCAGCCGTGTAGAGAGAGCTCTCGTCAGCCCTGGCTGAGCGGATGTGCGGAGGGCTTTTGGTGTCGCTGGGCATGGACGCAAAAAATCGTAAATAAATTACAAACGGAAATATTCGAACAAACCTACGGCCGGGGATACCAACGTCCCTTAGGGCATTCAACAGCGTTGACTTGCCGACATTAGGCATACCGACGACGAGCACATTTAGCTCGGGTATATGTGGGTGTTCCCGAGCAATTTCTATTCATGCCGGGTATATTACCGGGTTGAAACTAAGGCAGAAGGACAGGGCGACTTACTCACAAGCAAGGCACTGAGTGCCTTGAGATCCTTCGGCCTGTTCCCTGACACAAAAATTGACCTCTGGTCAGGGAATTTTGCGGCCATGGCCCTCTGGAACGGCTGCATTCCCAAGCGGGAAACCGTCAGCAATCGCGTTGAACGGCAGGGAGGTAGATAAATTTCCATACCTCAATACCCCACTCGGGAACGAGATCACGTTTGCTGAACACGACGACTCGCTCACATACACGCGCCTCAGCGAGCGGGGAAGAAGCGGCAGCGTGTCTCGAGAGCTGCACACGCTCTGTGCGCCATCGGTTCAACGCTCCTAGGGATGCATTGATCCATATCAGCGATGGGCTCCACAAAAATCAGAACCCGAAACCGCAAGTTATGCGCGAGGGATGGGCGCGAAACTCATGAGCGCCTCATGTCGCGGGTAAAACTCCAGAAAAGGTAAATGCGCTGAGGGTTGTTTTGCTTTAGGGACACTCTGGCAATCGAATCTCCGAGCAGAGAAAAATCAGGACATTCTGATCAGCCACATGTCGGGCCACGCCCAATCGTTTTTGCATCAACGCATCGTAAGAGCAACCCCAGACGACCGAAATAGCATGTGAACGACACGTGGATGGGACACCGCAGGGGCCGCAAAACACACCGTTATCATCGGCGCGTGGGGGTGTGTGATATATTTTTTGGTCTACCGCTTCGTGACGCAATCACTTACCCTCAAAGTTTCTGTTGACGCTAGTGAGCGGCAGACGGGCGTCCCTTAACTCGAGGACGACGTCAGTACGGTTAAGCAAGCTGGGGAGCATGCGAGAAAATTGCGTCATGTGTCCAGGGTACCATGACTGAGGCGGAGGCAATGGTGGAGGCAGAAAACGCGACAGCATCGTGGCCATTCCGTGAAGCGGAGAGGGAAGAAGGGTCTAGATGGGCATTAGTGTCAGCTTTTGTGTCAGTTAGGCGTTTGCGATCAGTGCATGCGGGCGCTGGGCGAGAGAATGATGAGGGACGAGAGAGATTATAGCGCCCGCCCGGATGGGATGCCCATAAAAACGGTGTAGAGATGCCAAAAGGAAAAAGAGAGAGAAGCGAGAGTGTAGTTTTGACGTACATTTGTTTGCTGAGAAGAAGGTAAAGGATATAATAAAAGCGCCTCTGCCACGTTGGCCTGAGACCTCCTCACACGGACTTTGGGTGCGCCGGGCTGGTGGTAAAGTTACCCTAATTGGAACGGGTTTGAGGCATCGATCGTGGGAAGAGTGCCAACCTGTCATGTCAAGAGCCAACGGGAGTTTGGCGTCGCATTGTCCCCGACCTCTTTCCTTTGCTGACGGCATCCTCAAACCAGATGACCTGATCTCTCTTCCAAGCTAGACCTGATCCAGCCCCTTGCCATCAATGACTCGCCGCTTTATTAATTTCTAGATGGAGGCCCACATTTCGAAAGCCATCATCTCTATCAACTCTTCGTGCGGATCACAGTTATGTGTGTATGTGTGTGTATGCGGTTGAAGCGATAATCTACTTTCAACGAGAAGAAATACAAAAAGGAAAAAACATTAAGGTGATTCGTCTTCGCGGCAGTGGACCGCAGGAAGAGGATATTGGCTGCAGAAATAAAACCAGAGGCTAATGAAATACACGAGGATGGTAACGATGTGTGAAAGATCGCGCAAAGCCAGCATAACAAGGATGGAAATGAGGGGATATACATCAAAACAGACCAGAGCAGCGGAGGTATGGATCCAAGGATAAAAACAAGAATGGTTGGATGGGACGAGAGAGTGCCAATGGACGTATAAATAAAGTTACGGCAAACGGCACAATACTCCAATGCGCAGCACAGCGCCGCAGTGCCGCTCGTCGTGGCTGTTGGGCAAGTAAGGCGTAAGGTCAAGCTGGACAGGACGGGATGGGTGGTACACAGGCGCACCAACATTAGACCCACGAGTCCTTTCCGAGCCCGATGGCATCGAAACTCTTCCCACTCCGAGTCCGCCGCTCTTCCAACACCTGCACATCGTCCAGCTTTATCAACTTCTCCGATGGGGGCGGCGACCCCTCCACCCAGCCCTTCCAGCCCTTCCGTGCTGCGGGACGCTTCTTGCGCGGTCGAGGTGGCACTGTCAATTCGCCATCAATGTAGTGTGACTCGTCCAAATCAGAATCGTCGTCGGGGGTGTGCGGTCGCTTGGATGACGTCTGTGAGGTGCTGGATGAAATGGAGGGACCAGGAGTTGTAGGTGGAGACGAGGGCATCGGTGGGGGCGTAACCGAGACCGAACGCTGCGTGGTAGCGAGGCGTAACACCGGCCGGGAACCCCAGGCTGAGGATGAGGATGGGTCAAAAAGGAAATCTTTGGAATGAAAGGTGGTATCGGCGATGGAGGGAACAATATCGTGGTGGGCATTCGAATCACCAATCACGGGCTCGTCCTGGGCCGATTTGGCCCTTTTCTTGAGGCTTTCGCGAGCCTTCTTGTCCCTACGCTTTTCTCGCTTCATGTCGTCCGCTGACTCCACGAGGGCGTAGCGGGGGACGCCGTTGAGAAGGCTGGTGAGCACGTCCCTAGGTGGTCGTGGGTCGAAATCGCCTGCCATGACAGAAGTAGCGGTTCGACGACGACGTTTATGGGGTGGAATAGTGGGGGGATATGGGGGGAGAGTAACGGCCATGTTATCGAGGTGAGGGTAAGGGAGGAGGGGCTTGTATAATCCCAGGTGTTGGGAGGAACGGGTGAGCGTGGTGGCCTAATAAACGACTGAACGCCGGCCGTGTTTATACTCGGCAGGTTCAACGTAAATAATAACCTACAAATAGGCACGTGGTTTGTTTACCATTTCCCACCAGACAAGATAACCTGGGCCTGTCCATAGACCAATAGGTGTCAGGTCCCGAACCGGTCAGACAGAGAAGCCCCCCCCAACAGCTCCCCATTTCCATTCTCCACGTCTGACCTCTCACCCACTACGTCCCCCTGTTTTCAGGGTCCTCACCCAGAGATCTTATCTCGTCAGAACCCCAGCCATTCAGTACTAGGGACTTGTGTACTCTTCCTTTATTTATTTTATTATTTTATTTTGTGTCCCCGCTCTTTTCTTCTCTCTTTAGCTTATACGCCGCGAACAGCCCAGAACAGAACTGAACAATACAGAACTAGAACTGAACAACATACAGCCACTGGGCGCAATCACTGCGCAAATCTGTCCCTGCTACTCCCTCAATCTTGTTCTCCACACCCATACCCGCTCCATGTCCCGTCCGTCCTCTCCATTCCTCTCTCCCGTTGCTGTGGAGACACAGCACACGATTGTCCGCTCCTGCGCGCCCAGGTCTGGATCTCTCATATACCCGACAACTTGGATAATCGCAGCATCCCCTTACTGTCAGCGCTAACCGCCTTTGGTGGACTTTGAGCGCTCTCTTCACTTCACTATTTTTCACGAGAGACGCTTGAGCGGCCTAGAAATCCCCTTGGCCATGGGGGATTTCCCTCCCACAAACTTATTTCAGGGTCATCCTGCTTGACCCGATCTCGGGACCAGAAACTTATTGTTGTTGAATGACTCGATCCGGTAACCGGATGGCTGTAAACGGAGTCATCATTCCTCACGCTTTGTTGGTCACACCGCACCGGAATGTCCCAGAGCGGCCCCGCGGCGTGACCCGATGAGACACCGTCTTTTAGGCGCACGTTCCCTTTTGATCGCTCCTCGAACCTGCTATTCCCAGCTTGTGCTTTTCTCACACTCGCAATGCTCGCTGTGTTTAATGGACCCACTACATCAACCGGATCAGTGTCAGCGACCTGTCTACGTAGGCCTGGAGCGATGGGCGGTGCCGTGAATCGAGGTCCTAAAAATACGAGTTTGGCCATCAATACATCCTCACCATCACTTGCTTACGGATCCGTCAAATTAGTGAGTCCTCCGCTCGACTAAGAACTTCTCTACGGAAGGGACAGCCCCTGTATACCCTACTTAAAGACTCTTAGCCCCTTCCTAAACGGTCAATTCACGGTATCGCCCTCGCCACACAGCTCCATTCGGCTTGTGCTTCGATCTCTCTTGGTTGATCATCCCTGCGCTCTCGGAAACCTTCCTGGGGCTTCTCTCTTCCCTTCAACCTTATGCTACCCCATCTAGTCACAGCACGTGTATCAATATCCCAGCAATGGGTCCGTAAAGTGGCACTGTGGTGCTAATTGCCTGATTCTGCGCGCCCCACCATTGGTCCGCTCACTCGTGACCACTGTGTGCAAACCTACCGGCATCCTCGTATCCATCTATGGCAATGTGACGGCGTTAGCCATTTAGACTACATTCGTCCACGTCCACAACCAGAGATGAAAAAAAAAAAAAAAGACCGAAAGCCATCGATACTTCAAAGCGCTCTTTCACTTTCGATGTCGATCCTAAAATGCCTACTTTCAGCAATTGCACAAAAGTTACCCATCACGACCGCAAAAAGTGCTCACAAAGTTTGTGGCTCCTTGAGCGGTGGGTCATCTAAATAGCCGCCACGCACAGCCCCGCGATTTTTTTTTTACGGAGGTAAGGCCCTCTCTTCATTGTTGTGCCGATCCAGAAAGCCAAAGATCCAGGCCAACCGCGAACATCAGGTGTCAACCTGACGGCGGGCGAGAAGACTCTGGACCGTCAAAATTTTTCGTTTTCACTCAGCAGTACTGTCATGTCTGACCCCCGGCGGTTCATCCATCCACAGCCGAGCTGGCCCACTGGCAAGCTCCGCCGCACGCACGCAGCATACGAGTATTATTACACTGCGGCTCGCTTGTGACATGGACGTGGCGATGCACAATGCTTCAGTCGCGTGCAGGGTGCACATCAAGTTTTAAGCGTGGGGCTAGGGGATCTTTGTGTCCCACGGCGTCCGATCACCAATAAGTCCCGAGGACACTGAAAGGGGCAGGTGCCAGCTTTCGTAGCGACCTATACGCCTCCACACTCCCACTTCAATAATAAATTACTGGATCCAAAAATGAAGGGGGAGAAACGGGGACGGGGTGGTCGGCGGCACAAGACAATGGCCCGTTGGTCAATGGGGGAAAAACAATTAATACGATCACAAATGGGCAAATAGAACAATTAATTTCTGAACTCGTGAACTGAACGGATGGATCTGGAGTAAGGGGCATGTATATGGAGGGATAATAGTACCAGAGCTACAAGCCTCAAGGTGATGCATGCTGCGCGTATTGGGCTACCGCCGGCCTGCTATCAGAAGCCGGAAATAATTTTTTACCTATTTCTTGGCCAACGCGACCCTGGGAAGAGGAAGGGGGGGGGGTTGTAAGAACCAACGATCCTCTGCCACGTCGGCAGCCATGGCGACGACCGCTAACCGCTCTTCCATATCTACCTTTTCTGGGTCGACTTCCAGGCATACTACGTATCAAACGCTCGGGGGTCTTTCTCGTATCACATCAACGATGTGGCGTCGAGATATATTATGTGGGGTACCTTCTGGCCACGCCAAGGCAGAGAGTGAGGCCTGTCTCACACCCATTTCCGCGGAGAGGTCATAAGTGGAGGGGGCGTGTAAGCGCCCCCGCCACTGACTCCCCAGACTCCCAAGACCTGGTACATCCAGTAACCACATGGGGTAACATGCACATGACAGGCCGTAACGTCATTGGGGCTGTGCACAAACCATTACAAGTAACCCGGGCCGGGACCATTCCAGTTTCACCACTCCACGGCCGTGAGCGGGGCCTGAAGGTTTCAGGATGACCCTTTAATTGTATAAACCTGGACGAGTCATGTGTTTCCCCATAATTGTTTCAAAAACATCGAAAAAGAAAAATCACGAGCGGTCTATTGAGTCGGAGATCGGATCAACAAAAAAGAAGCTTGTCTCACCCACCTGCCACCTTGGATGGCGCTCCGTGGTTTGGTCACAAGCAAGGGATAGAAAAAGAATTCCCATTAGCCGACTTGAACGACTGACCTCGTCATTTGTAAGCGGGTTACTAGTGACGCGCTCTACCAGCTGAGCTAAACGGGAATACGTGGGGCTGGAATTTGCAAACCATATGGCCCCACATCGCCTTTGGTCTGGCGATGATCGCTAACCCCGCTATGCCAGTCTTCGACCAAACGTCCCACTTTTGGGAGTTACCTTGTCAATCGAGTTCTCGTTCTCTGTTAATTCAAGTCCCGCCGTCGATACGTTCGTACATGGCATTGTCAGATTTGCACTGTGACCTTAACGGTTTCCATTTCCAAGACCCTGGAAAACTTGACGCCGCAGCGCCCCGCTCCGCCCCGCAATTTCATCTCAAAGATAGAGACCTAAATTACCATTTACTCGGGATCGCACACCATAGGTTGTCCGTTTCCCCAGTCGTCACTCTTGCTCTCTGATTTGTCGCGACGATGACGGCAATGGCCATTTATATGATAAGAGTTCAGCGGACCTATTCTGACCTCTTCATCATCTGGGTATACCCCACAGTTGCCTGCCACCATCCGACGAAACCGAGACCCAAGAATCCGTGCATACATCCCCAGACGATTTCTGGGGTGACCTTGTACCTGTTGTGCCACGGAGATGGATTAGCTCGGTTGTTGGGTGCAGGATAATGACGACAGTACTGACGCTTCGAAGGAGGGCCCCAATGAGAACGGGATGAAGCGCGGAGCTTGGAAGAGCACGGTCGATATGACGCTGTGATACACGCAGAGACCGATAGCAAGTGCCCGCTTTCCAGGAAGGAATTCTAGGATAATAACCATGTTTGCCGCTGCGCCTATGTCACGTATTCACAAAGGCGAGTACTCACCTGGCAGAGGATAGCAAAGCAACGTTATGATGCAGACACTCAGCACCAAACTCGCGTACATCTTCCAAACCGCGCATTTTTAGTTGCGCCATCAGACCCGGGTAACTATCACGCACCTTCAGCACCACGAGCGCGGTGTTGTTTAGCTGGAGGAAAGGAAGGGACGCGGGGGTCCAGATCCCTTGGATAGCCAACGGAGCCTCCAAAGCGAGGTGGAGTAAAAATACAGAGGAGCTGACACGTCAATATGTGAGTGAGCTAGTTACGAGGATGCATACGACTAAGGGCCCAACGTACAGAGGACTTTGGCCAGGTTGGGACATGGCGTCGCTATCGCAGTCGGTGGACTGGTGATAGTTCGATTTCGATGTCAATGATGGGACGGACAGAGAGAAAAAATATTTTCTACAATTGAGGACCACGGGACCAGGAACCGACTACAAATGGGGAACTCCGGATCTGAGATCTGCATTCTCCTGATTCTGGCACGAGATCCGATCGTTATCTTAAGATCTTATCGTAGGGAACAAAGAAAGATGAATTCCTTCCATTCCAGTCCACCAGTCCACGTATGATGGTACCCACTTGTACCATACTCAATGCATCACTTCGGCGGCGATTGAATTATTGCTCCGCTGAGAGGAAATTTCGACTCTCTCGACCTCTCTTTGATCGACAATTTGCTAAACCCGCACTAGGAGAGCTTCTCGTACCAATCCTCGCATTCAAACTGCCTTTCGAAACCGCTGAGAGAAGCATCCCACTCCGTTATGCGAGTGGTAAACCGCGCCAACAACTCCCTAAGGGCCCACGGGGTGTCCCAACGAGCTCCTTGCTCCAGTTGAACAGTCTAAAATAAATTTAGTATCCCGAAGCGGCTCAATCTCATCAGATGGCCTGTGGTCCATGATGGCTGCTACCTTGCCTTTCGGGGTCTCATTGAATGGCCGTAAGTAGGGTGACGTGGATGCCAGCGAGAGGCATTATCCCGCATGTCGGCTCGGTTTAAAGCCTCGAACCTCTTCTTCGTTTGCGTTATCCGTATATTCGATAAATCACTAAGCAAGGAGCTCAAGTACCATGAAATGCGGCACTACGTGATCCTATTACTTAAGTTAAAGCACCGCGCTTGATACTACTGCTGAAGAGGGCAGGGAGGGGGACTGTGTGGCCGAAAAGTCGGTCATATTGCCAGTAATAAGTTGTCGCGACAGCGGTCCGTATCGACAATCCCCTTGTGTTCATTTCTCACATGACGGGGAAAGGACGCGTCGGAGAGGTGACTGCCTGCGTCACACCGTTTAGGAAACATTGCAATGGCCGGGTAACAAGCGGTGAATGTGCTGGCCGTATAGACTTCTGTGTTCGGTGGTACGGACCTACAAAACACAAACAACTTGAAGGCTGCTTCGAGCGATAGAGGAATCTGCACCGTGAACGCTACGACAGTGACAGTTTGCGACACCCGATCGGCGGTAGGTATGCTAGATGAGCAAGAAGGATCGGGGGTGATGAGAGGCATTGTCCACACCTGACATGCGCATCCGTGTCAAAGAGAAACGAACGATCAGGACACTATCGGCGCCAGCAACTGGAAGGAGAGGGCATGTCCTCCCGTCATTCGCGGCTGAAAAAAAATGTCGGGTGTGAGATGTCGAAAACACAAGTTATCACAAAAAAAAACCAAACTACCCCTGCCACATGGTACTTTCCAAGGTAACCATCACCATAAGATAATAATAATTCTCCATGAGGCCATTAAACTGTGATCCTCGGCGTGTTGTGATGCAGGATATCGCCTCGAGGCATTGGCAAAGTGTGTGTCATAGAGCATGGAAACATGTCAATGGAAGATGTCCCATCCACGACGCACAGATATATGGAGAGTTCGGACGAACTTGCAGCCCTATGCTGAGAGTTTTTAGCCGACCATAATTAGAGAACAAGACCGAGACGGTTGGGCAGTTGAGTGGCCCAAAGTGAAGGCTAGTAGATTGGTGACGTTGACACCTAGCCCAGCCGTAAACCTAGTTGTGCGTGAATTTTTTTTCTTCTTTGCAAGAAGGGGAGAAGGAAGGGTGGAATAACGTCCAGTCGGGAATGGTCTCATCAGACGGAAGACAGGCAGCAAAACTGACAATCGGAACATGACCGGAAACCAGTGTTGCTCAGAGTCTCGGAATCGGTTAGAACAATAAATCAGTCAGTCGCCATTCCACATAAAGAAAAAATCTATCATGAAAAATCGTACTAGGTTGCTTAATACGTCGTCTTCATGACGCTACAAACAAATATTCTCTTCTTCGCTAGGTCAATACCTAATCGTCACACCACAAGGCGGGGCGTGTCGCCTGCGCCACTTGCCACTTGCGCCCAGACGTGTCGCTGTAAGTAAGATCAGAACCTTACTCCAGTGTGTCTTCTTCCCTATCATCGCCATCATACATGTTCATACCTCGACGCCATGGGCCAAGCTCGCCAAAATCAACGTCGCGATTCAGATCAATATTTTCCGCGCCTTCCCGCCACATATCCTCGCTCATAAAACCACGTAAACGTCGTACCTCGGAACGGAGCAACGCAATCTCGTCGTCACGTCTTGCAATCCTGTCTTTAAGAAGGTGGATGTAATCATTTCCGCACCGCAGGAGTTGTAATTTGCTGATACCCCGATTTGGACCCTCTGTATTGCCTCTGGGTGGGCCGCGGGGAGGCATCGCACCTGGTAGGACAGGCTCATCGGGATATCCATCCTCACTAGGCAGTGGAATTGGGGGAAGCAACGTCCGTAGATCGTCGAACGTTGTCTTCAGCGAATCACGACGTTTCTGCTCTGCGGCCTTATGTGACGTCTTGCGAAGGACAGGTGATGGTAAGGACGATGATGCGAGAGCGTTGGGGGTAGACACATTTCCGGCTAATACGCAAAGACATCAGTGCGCCACGGAGGAGGTAATGATACCAGACGTACCCGGTCGTATAGGTTTAAGGCTTGGGCTCACGAGGGAGACACCGTTGCCGTTGCCTTTTTTGGATGTAGGAACAGAAGGGGAAAAATCTTTCCCACGGCTTGCCGGCTTGCCCTTACCGTCAATTTTTACGGCGTGAGTCGGGGGCGAGAGTCCACTGTTCATGCCAAGCCCACCCAAATTCATAATGCTGGCAGGTGTGACGGGGGTAATATGTTGCGTACGTCCCATGGCACCTGTGGTCGATGAGTTCGCGACGGGCATATTCACGTGGTTGGATAATGCGTTGAGCTCGGACTGGGACGCCGGTAGTCCAGGTGGTGGCATTGATAAGTCTACGGGTGATGGAGTGTCGCCAGGTATATCGGTGCTGGTGCTATTCTTGCGTCCCCTTGCGCGTGACGAGCGCAGAAGCGGGGTCGAAGATGCGGATTTTGTGCTGCGCGGAACACGCTTCGTGGAGTTCGGGGTGGATGGAACCCGCGGTGTTGGTGATGGACGCTGTCGCGCAACTTTCGCCTGGTCTTCCATTGGTGGTGACGCAGTACGCTTGCTACGTCGAGGCTGCTGAGAGGCATCGGGCTTATATGCGTCCATCCAAGGACTAAGAGGCGAAAGATCAAAGTCTAAATCACCAGGGGAAGGTAGAGGGATTGGCGGTGTTGTATCGAAGACGATGTTGGCCGGTGCGGTGTGAGCATTATGTGAGGCCGATATATGATGTGGTGGGAGGTGCATATCGGGAGGAAGCTGTGACTGGCTGTTGGATCTAAAGTGCGAGGTATCGACATATCCGAGGGTAATGGGGGAGATATAGTCTGTTGTTGGGCTGGATTGAGCGTGCAGCTCGGCGGAGTTGACTGAGGCATGATTGGTGTCGGTTTCTAGTGGAGTGAATCAGGGACTGCACTCACCAGGTGTGGGAAGACCAACGAAAGGATTTTGAGGTTTCTGAGGCTCGCTTGAACCCTCGATCGAAGTCACTGTCCCTCGGCCATTGAGGAATTCGAGCTGAAAATACCGGCGATGAAAGAGTTGAGGCCATGCAAACGCGCTGGAGAGGCGAGTATCATTCGACTTACTTGTTGCTGAAGTATCTGGTTCTGTAACTGTAGTTGCTGCAGCTGATTAAGCTTGAGACGCTGCTCGAGCACGAGTTGAGTGTTGTACTGGCCCTGGCCGATCGAGCTGGTTTGTTGGCCTTGTAAGCCGATTATTTGAGATACGAGGTCGAGATTGAGGGGGACATCGGGCATGACGGGGTTGGGAGGGGACATGGTCGATGGTGAGGGAGAGGGCAGAGCGCCACTGTACATAGATGGATGGTGAGATTCATTCCCGCGCTGAGCGCCAAGCTCTGAAATGAAGATATTGTTGTAAAAGCCCTTCTGCTGTTGTTGCGCATCTTGTGGATCCATGGGACACGACCACGGAGGCAAAGGAAGACGGAAGTAAGGAAAAGAAAAGAAAGCTGGAATGAGAGGGTGAACGAAAGGTCCGCTCGACTCAGAGACCCTGCCAATGCATTTTCATCTCAAATATAAAAAGGTAAAACCAGCGGTCCGAAAATAACCGGAAAATTTAAATATTTTTTTTCTCAGCTCTGCCAAGTAGCACCACTCCAAAGTCTCCAATACTCAACACCCCACGATCTCCTTCTTTACCTTGTCAATAACACCATAAATGTTGAGCACTTGAGCCCTCGGACGTCCTCTCGCGGTTGGCGAGTATGTTTTACGTTATCTGGGCTCGCTCTCTCACCATCACCGTCCAATGGCATAACCCACATACACATACCAAACATCCAACAACGGAAGTTAATCAATTTCAGCGTGCCTTAGGTACTCCACCTGGGGGCCTACATCTAGTCGGCACATTGCGAACCTCCCTATAAGATGCAATATGAGCTATCAGAAGTCGGAGGCGAATCTATACAGTTACACGAACTTAATCCGATCTCGGTCATTGATTGATTGATTTACTGGCGATGAGAGGCAGAACAGCAGATCCTCAGATCCGGCACTCGCGAGCAATCACTTCCGGGAATCGGTACTAGTAGTTGGCATGATGGAACAGGGGGCCACAGAGAACATCAGAACCCCAGTTCAGCGATCTGCGATCCTATTTTCGACAAGAGAAAAGACAGAGAAAACTGTCCTTCGTATTTTCGTCAAGTGCGCGACATTCAAAATACGATATCACCACATGCCGATCACGAGGGTGATATGGCGAAGTGGTATGTCGGAAGCGAAGTGTCGGCAGAGCTTGTGATTGAGTCCAGATGGGTGTACACGTCCAACCGTCTATCCAAAGATCGTATTCTACCATGTCGAAATTTACAGTTCTTTCCCCTCCATCGAAAAGTCCAGATGAGATATCAAAACATCCATATGCGTCACCAGTGACGGTATCCACCCTGCTCCCCTCGAATCACAACTCCAAATCTTAGGTGAATGAAGTACAATCATGATTGGCTTACATTTCCATTCATAAGACTCGCATGTTTTTTCCCAGTTGCATGGCCCAGGCTAGGTCCATGCCCGATGCTTTGAACGGTCCCTACGGACGTGGGGTACAGTCAGTGATTAGTACCTGACGTATTGCTGCATGGCAGAACTTAGGCACCGACCTAAGTCAGAAACGGAAAGTCCTTGAGAGATACCAGGCACAGCGGTACTCCAACTCCAAGGACGCCAGCCAACAGATAGGTCAAAGGCCAGGCTTTCATGAACCCACCCAAGACGCTATTCTAAACCGCGAGTATGACCGAAAAGGGCTCAGCAGGAGCTTGCATAGAAAGGGTCGCTAGTTGGCACAAGACACAAAGAAGTTGATTTGTTGAATACCACGAAGCGTTACGTGAATGATGGGAAGGAAATTGGTCAGCATTTTCGCTATTTTGTTTTTGAATCAGCTCCAAGGCGGTCCGCAAAATCTGACGCTGAAGTGACAAGGGCAGGCATCTCTCCGTCACGGTGTACGTGGGAGACTGTCAGTGGGTCTCAAAGCGATGCAATATTGACTTTGGAGGTGACTCGTTTAGCGATCATTCCGACCTTCGACGAGACATCAGCGCTCAGCAATGGATAGCAAGAGGAACACCGGCATACCGTAAGGCTTCCCCTTGAAACGTGTGTACGAGTCGTGTATGACGTCGGAGTAACAACCTCGAACCAACCCCAACGCCACCTCAGGCTTTGACAGAATGCGTTTATCCTTCAACAAAGCCAGACAATGTCACAAATTTGGGTGGCATAGCTCTAGTGCCAGAGTGTGTGTAGTGAGTGCTGTGAACAGAGCTTGCTAAGAAAATATCCTAATTAACAACTGAAAAGGGATGCCGATGCGTCAATTGGAGAGCGATGATGCGCACATGTGAGTGGATCGGCCCTGTGTGCTAAACCCGGTCGCTTTGCGTGCTAGATATGATATTGGTCAAGATACGTCGCAAGGTAGACGGAGGATATGAAGAGTGTTGATAAGCCCTCGTGGGGTGTTACACAGAGAAATCAGAAAAAAAAACTTTACAGCATAAGTTCCAGCCTGACGTGTCCTCTGGACATGCGTGCATGCCAGTGCACCTGATTCGAGCCAGTCCTCCGGTTCTCTCCATTTACAGTACGCGTTGCTCGATCCCCTCGGGCTGGCAAGTCGGTTGAGGCCAGTGTGGTCTCCGAGTCCGCCAGCGCACCGCCGCACAGGACTATGACGGTGCAAAAATCTCCAGAAGTGAGTTATAGTGGCGCTCTGCCGTCACTCTGGATCCTTTACCTGTATTGAGCACCAAGGCACTCCGGCAGAACTTCAAGTTCCCGAGCCCGTCGCAATTTTCTGAAGGCATTGATCAGTGAATGATGCAATTGCGCAATCAATGTAGGCGATAACACCGTTGATGGTTGATGTAACAAGCAAGCATGGACGGTGTTCATCTCGGCAGCTAATTGGAGATATATTTGTAGGCTCCCTGATCCCCGAAGAAGATCAAAGTACTATACGTGGAGATTGAGGAATGAGACACGCTTAAGCGTCCATCGCATCGCAGATCGAGTCGGGCTGATGCCATACGAAATGATCGATTGTCATTTCTACGGAAACGGGATCAGCACTGGCAATCACTCGTGAATAATGATTTACCGCGGCCCATCACTAGCAGGCGTCTTGCTCCAGGAAGAGCTGTGAATGTGAAGGCTCATTGCAATGATTCTAAGAAGACGCCACAATTTTTTGCCTTGCAAACACTAGCGCGGCCCATCTCCAAAATTCTCCGCACGCATCAGCCGACCCTCATCACGAACGAGCCCGTGGACAAGACGCCTTCTGAAACAAATGGTCAGTTATGTCATTCTTTCGTGATAATTCGTGATAGAAATAAAGGGTGGACACACTCCCAGGAGAGGAATCGGTGCTGACGTTGTTTTCGCCGAGTCATTCGGCAGAGTTGTTTGAACCTGACTTTTTGACCAGTGTCGGAGACGGATTAGAACGGTCCGTCTGGCTTTCCAGAAGCCGAATTGACTGCTAGACCCTCCTCACATTGCTCCAAAATATACCAAGGGGTCATGGTCGTGGTATGATAAACAATACAATTTGTCAAGTCGCCTATTACGGGACGGACGATTTTTCGCTGACAGAGCACTAACGGGAATGAGGCAACTTAGTGGAAGCCACCACACTAATATCTCCCCAAGAGGGGTGAAGAACGTAGGAGGTGGCCTCGTAGAGCAACTTGAAAGAAAGCACCATTATGGCAAAGAGTGGCCTTACATCATTCATGAACCACGGGATCAAGAATATGTCTATAGCGATGGTCGGATATTGACGAAGTGACGACGTCTGAGATAGCGGGGCAAGCCATAGTGACGTCACGACGACGACGTCTGGCCAGGATCCCCCGTGACCGATACTGATATATCTCTGCCATGTTTTAAGGCAGTTGTCGCGGAGGAATCCCTTCCTAATCGCACGACGGCATTCGTATTCAGAGTCGGATCAGGAAGCATCTGTCCATGGTTACACAGTAAAACCATGACCTTAGACCGAAGAAATGGCATGCTGACACGGAGGCCGTCTCATGCCCACCAAGGCTGAACTTCGGATAATCACAATGAATACAGGTACATTCGAGGCTTCTATCTTTGGCTAGTTGACAACTCCAGCGGGGGGGACCTCCTTAGGAACAATCTCCCCCGAGCGGACCTAGAGAGGGGGGATCATATTAGGAGGATTTTGTAGGGAGTTCCAGTGACGCGAACCTCCTTGCCAGTCTTCTGTATAACGGCGAGGACATCATCATAAGGAAGGGACCCTTTAACAAGTACTTCCTGCTTCTCTAAGCTAACATCGTAGGAAGAGACTGACTCAAAGTGAGCTATGTTCAAACTGAGGAGAGTATGGTAATTACTGCCGGGCCCATTATCCTGAGCCTTCTTTAGTGCGCGTGTAACGGCCCCAGAGCATCCGCCGCAGGTCATCTATAATTGAATATTAAGGGATGTGAGAATGGCATGGGTTTATCGACACTACCTTGACATCGAATTTGTAGGTATTCTCGGGGGCGTCGGCCTGAGTAAGCATCAGAAATCTAGGCACGGTGAGAATAGCAGGTGAGAGGAACCATTTGAGTGACTATGTACGTGGGATCTGAGGAGAAATGTGAGTACATATTAAACAAAATTACCTGTCACTTACGATTGATTCGTTGGGACGGAGATGGTGGTTGGAAGGAGAGATGCGTTGAGGTTACCACCGATGGCCGAGCACAGGCTGCACAGCTCATAAGTCACAATTGAAAGTCACGTGAGCAACATCACTCAGTTGGCAAAGCCAATAGCGAAAACCTTCTTCACTCGTCTACCGCGGTCATATCGACAAACTTAGCGTCTGTGGCCATCCTTTTCCTCTCATCGGATCGATATATCTCCATTGGGATCCCAATGAGTGGACAGACGAGGGCAGGTTCCGCGCGATTGAACGCCTACCATGGGACAAAACGTCAGCTCGTAGGATCAAGTGCGGGTCAAGTCGCACCTGCATGGCGGACATCAAACGGGACAGGCGGCGCCATTGCTATCAATGGAAGTGTGTCACCTCTGTCGAAGAAGGCCTCGCAACGGGGCAGTAAGATATTGCTTAGCCACTTGCCTATGGATGTGGCAGAGGCCGAGATCGAGGTGGGTGTGTTGAACTACTTCCCTCCATGCACAACACCCTCATTGCTTGTAGGAGCTATTCAAGAGAACGGTTGGACCTATAAAGGACATGTTCATAATCTATAACAACCAAGGGAGACCGAAGGGAATGGCCGTAGTTACTTTTCACCGTCCAACGGACGCTGGGGTGGCACGGACAAAGTACGATGGCAAGGTGATTGACGGGAGTGCGTCCTTTCAATCCCTTTATTTCACCTGCTACTGACTAGGAATCTTCGTTACTAGAACACAAACTTAAGATCGAATTGGTGACAGACAACGACGAAGTCTCACAACAGACGGTCAAAGAGCAACACAATACTCCTCCCTCTTTATTATCCCGTATCTCTGGCCCTCACACACAAGCAGCCCCGATTAAGATGCCAGTAGTTGCAGCTGCTACACACCCTCCGTATGTCTCGTGTTGGAGCTACATGTCACCAGTGTACGCCGTGAAGCGGCGAGGCTTATATCACCTATCACAGACAGCAACCAGTGAAAAAAAGGGCGCCGATCTCCATCGTCGTTTCGGGTCCTCGAAAGCGTACCAAGAAAGGCCCCAAGCGTGTCAAAAAGTCTCTCGCTCAGCTGGACCAAGAGATGGAGGAGTACCGGGCGACCGTTTCGGACGGAAAAGTCGCATAGACTCCGGGAGAGCGTATTTGGTCTTTTGCTTTGCTCGGGCCCTTTCGAACCCTATCAAGTTGGATTGTGTGCCCTATTCAATTCTTGCAGGTGTTGCTGATCTTATTAATTCCTTGGCCAAACCACTCTATCTTGTTGATACCACGACACCGGCCCATCCGTGCGTATCTAACCTTGTACCTTGTTTCCTGTTCGGACGCCTTTCGATGTTGAGTTGGTCCTTGACATAAGCAGAGAAAGTGGTTCTGATTTGGTATGTGGTAGAATAGTTCTGACATTACGACATTGTATCCTCCCTCCAGACTCGAATGATAAGTGAAGTGCGGTGCGAGAGGTGCCCCCGGTGTAGGGTTAGGGTAAATGCCAATGGCACCATGGCACCACGGCTCCTTCCCTTCTTATCAATACTGTACCAGCACTTGACGGACATGGTTGCGCCACTTTACACAACCGATTCTGGGCTACTTTTCCATGCAGGAAAGATTCTGGTGGTTACGGTCGGACTGCCTGCTCGTGGTAAGACCCACATTTCTAGGGCCCTCGAACGGTATCTCCGATGGGCCGGGATAAAAACCCAGGTTGTTTCCCTGGGCGATTACAGGCGCAAGGCAGTAGGGGACGCCCAGAAGCTACCCCCTGACTACTTCACATTCGGTGCGTGGCCGATCGATCACAGGCGTTTGACATTGTGTGTTCACGCCACCAAACCTAGGGAAGAAAAGCCCTGAGACCATCGAACTGCGCCAAAAGGTTCTGGACGGTTGTGAACAGCTCATCTGGGATTTTTTCAACGCCGGGGGGCAGTGCGTTATCTACGATGCGAATAACGGGCGCCGCGAACAGCGGCAGAGAGTGGCAGCAAGGTTCGGAAAGGAGGGTATACATGTCGTGATCCTAGGTGGGGGGTTGTCACGCCTTCATTGCTCTCCTTTTTTCCCCTGACACCGTTTCCCCTTGCAGAATCGATGTGTGATGACCCGGCGGTTATAGAACGTAATATACGCAGCGTGAAGATCTCTTCACCGGATGCACGTTCCGTCCCACTTTCCTCTCTTGTACCTTCGTCTGACGCCGTCATGTCTCGTGAATTAGTATCGTGGATGGGACCCGGACCTTGCGGTGCAAGATTATTATAGCCGTATAAGGGACCATGAAATACACTACGAAACCGTAGATGAGCTTGATGTTCCGTCCATCCGGATCATTAATGTGTGTCACCAAAGTTCTGTTCATGGCATGTCTGGCTCAACTTACCACCGTTAGGTCGGAGAGAAGATCATGGTCAATGTAGGTTCACATTACACCCCATCCCCGTCTCCACTTGCTAATGTTCGTGATCTCAGAATGTTCGGGGCTATTTACAGGTAAACCAAACCAAGTTGCTCCATATGCAAGGCTTATCTCGTGTAGTCAAGGATAATTTTCTTCCTGATGAACATCCACAATCGATATCGCACCATCTACTTTGCACGCGTATGGCTTCCAGCCGTTTTCCTGTCGCCGTACTTAGGACCTCCTTCAGTCCGGCCACTCGCTTCACGAACATTCCTTTAAGATTGATGCTGATCTCTCGGAGATTGGATGGGAATACGCCGCACGGTTGAAAGATTTTGCTCTGGAGCGCCGCGCAAAGTCATTGAAGGAACGCGGGCTCGACCCAAAAACGAGCCGTCTTGTGGTCCGTGCGTCCGGCCTTATGTAGATTCTGCGGCTCATTCCCTCTTTAGATATGGACATCCGCTCGTCGTCGTTGTCACCACACCGCGTGGCCGTTCATGGCCGCAGCTGATCCCAAGCAGCCAGGTGGGGCTCAATGTAAAGTCAAGGTCATAGAGAAGCCACAGATGTCCGAAATCAACCCCGGCGTCTGGGACGGTCTCACAGTAGCTGACGCAAAGCGGGAATATCCTGAGGAGTGGGATCGGTTCGTCAAAGACCCGTATACATTCCGTGCACCGCGTGCGGAAAGCTATCATGACCTCAGCGGTACGTAGTTCATTTCCGTTTGGCATGCTGGCATCTGTCGCTGAATGGGCCACCCCTCCCCCGCCTCCAAAGTCCGACTGGAGCCGACGTTGATTGAACTGGAGCGCGAGCAAGAAGACTTGCTAATCATTGGGCACGCATCCGTCATCCGCTGTCTGCTCGCATACCTGATAGGTTTGCCACCCTCCGAGATACCTGCGATTGAGATTGCGCGCGGAGATCTAATCGAAGTCGTGCCCGCATCGTATGGCGTGCACAGCCAAGCCTATCACTTCTGGGATGGCCCAGGTCGCACGCAGGGCGACGGCGAAGGAGAAGGGGGGTACGAAGAGCGCGATCCCAACAACTTTTACGAGAACTATGCGGAGGATACGCGGGAGAAGAAGCACAGGGTCGGCTGGGAGGATGATGAAATGTAAATTCGCTGTCTCGACTGTCTGCCATTGCAGTTAGGCTGTCTCGCTGTGTACCACTTCTAATAATCAATAAATAAATTTTTAGAACAGCCTGCGATCTGATGGCTCACTTGCTCACCTTCAGTCCTCATGGAGGAGACGGAGCTTCATTTCCTTCAGATGTAGTCTCCCTTATCGGGTTTGGCACTTACCCTTTCCTCGTGCTCACCGCTTGGCGACTCACCCTCGGAGAGATCGACCTCCTTGAAATGCTGGAAGCAGCCGGGTGGGGGGAATACCACGCAGAGCCCGTAATATATGAGCGACGACACGCCAAACCCGGTGAAGAAAGCCATTTGATAGATACGCGTGGCGGCAAGGGGAACCGTGCGACCAGCTGCGGGCAATCAGCGGTTGGACCACGTGGCGAGAATGTGACATACTGGCACCCACGAAGCCGACGATGTTGATGAGGATGCCAGCGATATATGCGGCATATGCGCTGAGAAAAAAAGCGTTTCAGAACACCCAACTCCAAGTTCGACCCGTAAGGAAAACGAGTCAAAGCGCCAATTCAAAGAAAAACGGACGAACCGAAGGTTAACGCCGGACGAGTAATGGTACCAGCCGCTGCTGCGAGGGTTGTATAGGTCCGAAACGCGGTAGTGGCCCCTTCTGACGAAGAAGTATTCTGTGATCTGGAAGAAAACGTCCGTCGTTTGGTCTGCGTCAGGCGCGTCCGAGAGGAAAAGGAGAGGCCAATCGAAGCCGTGCGCACCATCACGCCCGCAATCGAACTCAGGAACACGGAGTAGGCAGAAAGGTATGAGGTGAAGCGATTGCTGTCCTTGAGCAGGTTCCAGGGAAGTATGACAAACCCCACAATCGCCGCCACATAGCCTCCCCTGCGAATGTTCTGGGTGCGAGTGCGTGATCCGTGTGGGATGCCAGCGGGTAACAAGGTTTATGTACGTACAATGTACTGAGGCAACAGAGCGGTGAGGTCACAGCCGGCCGAGATGGAGTTGGCAGAGATGTTGGTGCTACGTCCTTCTGTCTAGCATATGCCCCTATGGCTTTAGAAACGGACGGGGACCTACCCGAGCTATAGGGACCATCAGGATCTCGAGCGCAGACAGTCTCCATGGATTTTCACGCACCTGCGCAATGATGAACGCGGTCGAAATGAACCACACCTGTTGGGGACGGTCAACTGTGCGCAGGGGAGCGGGAAATTCGTGATCGAGAGTGAGCGTACACCAAATCGTGTTGCACCGGATGGGTCGTCGTCAAGAAAGCGGTCCAACAGGTCGATTGGGGACCACACAGGCTCGCCAAAGATGACCTGCGAGGAGGAACTCACTATGATGCCTAGGAAACTAACGAAGGAGAACGTCAGAGGAACGGCGAGGAGCTGCGGGAGGCCAGCAGCCGAGGGACGCCTCGCGCGAGACGCGAAATCAGGCGCGTTGCTGCGGGGCGATGCACACGCATACATACAGTCAGTGAAACGCAAAGGCAGGTCGAGACGTCGAGACGTGGCGGCGGCGGAACGTACGTGACAAGCGTGGCCATATTACTAATGCAGGACATAAGGCTGGACACCATAGCCCAACTGAGATCGCTTCCGTGCAACGCGGAGGGCTGGTGGATAATTGGACCGACGCCTTTGGCACGCACGATGCACCAGACAAAGAATGTCACCCCGGCGGTTGGCGCGACGATGGCCTTGAGGGTGAAAAGGTGCCGACTGAACGTGGCTTCGTGTCAATCATCGATGTGGATTGTGCATTAGTAACGCGTACGTAGAGTAGCAACGTACATTTTGTGGATGGGGAACCAAATGGCCGGAAGAGAGATAAGCCAGAAAAGGAAGAAACAGATGAAGTCTCTCGTAGTAGTGCCAGATGACGCGGGCATTGAGTTTGCTACAAGATAAGCCGTCAGCTTATCGCAGTGGGCGCTCCTGTCTCATGTTCGATACTGACGGATGTCGTTCACACTTGGCCATATTGACCGCAACATTACCTTCACGCAGTCTCCGCCGATGCTGGCCTGGACGCCATACCAGATGCTGAGGGAAGCCGGTTGTCAATATGAGACCATCGAGGTATGCTTTTCATCGCGATATGACCGTTTTATGACTTACCATGCCATTGCCCCTCTGTTAAAGACACACCACAGGCTACCCCAGATACCAAAAGAGGCACGGGCAACCACGGGAAACGTGATATGGAAGACCGCTCCAGGACGGGAATTAGCTACGATGAACGGCGCGACGATGCCATATCCGGTCCAAACACAGAGCCATGCCTGCCACCATGAAAGGCCGAGCTGTATCATCGACGATGCAATCATCCACCTGCCGTTGAAATAAGCAAAAAAATAAAACAATGTCCTGAGAGCGCCGAGCTCACGTGTTGACATTGAAGCTATCTGCAATCCAGCTAGTACACGCGCGGGCCCGTAGATTAATGATTAGTGTAAAACGCCAGCGAAGTTGAAGTACACGTACAAGGCGACAAAGTTAGCCGTATCCCACATCTGTTTCTCAGATCCGACGGGCAACAAGTCCTCGCTCTATGAATTATGAATTAGTACGGAAACAGACAAACGCCATACGAACGGAAATATTAATACTGTGAGAAGCCGTTGGGACCAAGTAGTAAATGACTGGTCATGGGGGATTTCAAGTCTAGATATGAGCCCACTGATGACGGCCATGGCAACATTGACATATGCAGTCGACAACTAAACGGGGCGATGGAAGGGACGAGAAGTTTCGGGGAGAAGCACAGTTATGGGAATGTGACGCTGGCAAGCTCGTAGAGCCAAATAAATCTACTCGCCTTCCTATTTAGGGTAATCCTCCATACTTCGACGTACAATAAACAGTATAAACGGAGTTCTGGAATCGTTCAAATCCTTCATGGTGTCATCTACATCACACATAAAGTCAACGACTAGCGAACGCAGCACCGTTGATTGCAACTGCTTGAGGCACACTGCGCCCCGATGCGGAAAGAATACGTGTTGCATATGATGAAGCGACAAGGATGAGAAGTTAAAAAACTGCGTGAGATAGGTGTAGACACAGGATGGGAATAAATAAATGAGTGCTCCAGGCTGGGTCTTCGGTGAGGGAGAAACAAGGAAACATGAAAATATTGTGTAACATAGCCGAATGCGACGTGGTTCCATTCCACAGGAAAGCAAGGATACAGTACGGGAATGTGTGAATAGTCTTGCGATCATTGGGTGGCCGTAAGTATCAGGAAATTAGTTACGATTCATAAGTGTGAGGTCGAGTTAAGGATCGAATCTGATGTCTCCAAAAATGTCGAGATGGGGGGCCGTAAAGTGCTTGGAGGATGGTGATGGAGAAGCAAAGGTAAAGGCGGCGTAAATTTGTTTCCGCTCTGGGGTCGAAAAGAAGGCATCTTCACTAGCGATGTCAGTCAGTTTTGGCGAGGCTGCGCCCCCAACGGGCTTCACTGAGGAAATCACGCTGTGTTCGCAGGCGCTTGGCTTCTGGTGAGGAGTGTCAGATATCGGAACAATGAAAGCAGGCACGGCTCTACCTTGGGAGTAAGTATTCGCGAGGTGTTGGGTCGGGATTCAGCAGGGGAAATAGATACTTGATCGAATGCGTGTGAAACATCGGCGAGCGGAGAAACGGTGAGGTCATAACATTTGGAGTCAACCTCAGCTTGCGTGGTCTTGAAATGACAAGGATGCTCCGGTTCGACGACCTCCTCAACTCTGGAGAGATCCGGTGCCCCTGAACCGGCGATCCTGCCACCGTTAGAGGATTTGGACGCGGACAACGTGGTGGTCTTTCGTTTCCTGCAGTCTAGAGCCAAGTCGCGCGGCTTCTTGGTGGTCGGAGGTATGTGCAACTTGGTAGCGAGAATTCCATTCTTACGCTTCTTTGTTTGGGAATCAGCAGCAGTCCCAGGGCGAGCGCCAGTTGCGGGATGGAGGTTCTCTTTCTCGGCGGTGGTCACGGGGGTAGTTGAGGGGCCAAGAATGGTAGGTTCAATAAGAGGCGATGGAAGGACGGATGATACGTCAGCCTTGACAGTGGGCAAGGGCTCGGATGGGTCATCTTGAAAGACCACAAAAGTACGAGGGTTCATGTTACGTTCAGTTCGTCACGTTTGCGGAATAGACTGTTCGTGAACTTGACGTGAGTGGCGCGTGTCAACGAAGGACCGAGGAGTGAGAAAGGAAGGAGAGGATGCGGTGCCAGAAACCAGGGTGAGAGAAAAGAGGCTGTGACGACGCTGGCACACGCGAGAGGTGAATGAAACGAACACGATGAGGAGGTGAGGATTGCCCCGCCCTGGCTCGGCTCTTTAACAACTCACCCTCGGTTCAAACTCCGAAAACTGGACTATATCTTTTTTAGGAAATACTTTACGACCTCGACGCGTGACACGCGTTCACGTCACGTGTACCGCTAGTGGGATCAGAAACAACAGACACAACGTGTCATCACACACAACTCCAAGTGCAATCACAACGTGCATCCCTCGGGAAACAATACCTTCTTACTCAACCTCGATTTGTGACCATCCGGGATCTCGGTGTGACGTCTGTCCTTATCGCTTCCCTCCACAGCACATTCACCTCGTGGCGTCTTTCGTAATGAAGCACCAGTCAGCCAGCCGTGGCGGCGGCTGCAGCGCCTCAAAAGAAACCTAATCACCACCTATACCCACTTTCCAAAGTTGCGGAGCTTGGGGTTACTACTCCACTGGCACCCGAAGGCACGGTTATCTGGACGAATCAGGGTGCCTTGTGGCACCTTCGGTCTGGCCGCAGAGTATGAGGTCCACTGTATGTATCTCTCACGGCTATGTTAATGACGTTTGATAATATGCCATTCAAGGCGAAATTGGATTCAATCAACGCCGTAATTTGATGAATGAGCAGGCATCGACCCCAGTACAAGCAATAGCAGGTTTTAGGGTACCCCTTTCTTTAGGATTCGTTGATCGAAGCCAACCTAAACCACCTTGGCCGGGCCCAACATTTAGTTAGTCACATTCCCAAGGGTGCGATCGGCGCCGGGCGAGTACATCCACTTCAGTCTCAATCTGGACTTCCGCACCCCACCGAAACCCTTGCCTCGGCTTCCGAGGGCAAGCTATGTGTCACCAGCAAGTACGCGTCTTTGTTGGCGTAACATATTTTGGTATTTTCGTCGGAATCCTTTCGTCGCTGGAAGGTCCTCTGAGGGGTATGAACCATCAACCGATCGTCACAAAGGGGTGTTTGCTGTCACCGGACAAGGATGTGCCTGCGCCACTCCTAAGGGTGATCTGGGTATCTCTAATCGCCCGCGTTCTCAATTCTGTCAGCTTTAGATCAGATCCGAGAGTCTAGATTCATTGGAAGCGGCCGCTAGTTTCTTCTCGTACTTGGGTAAACGTGGTTGGCTCATGTTGCACACACGCCGCAGTCGTCCCGGTCCCGCGCGGCTTCGCCCACCGCCCACGTAAAAGTCCCAGTCCCAGACCTTCAATCCTCTCTTTCATCACTCCCCCGACTCCTCGACTGTTCCTCCTCTCACCGGAAGGCTTCCATCTCCCTCCCTCCCTCCTCTTAAGTCATCTCTCGGAGGTCTTACAGACCCTGCTCGGCGATATGTCGTCTAACAACCTTCCTCGTCCCCCCGCTGTCGGCACTATCATCGACAATGGCTCGCTCGAACTCGTAAGCGTCCTGGGTTATGGCGGTTATGGGGTCGTTTATCGCGCGATCGACATTCGTTCTACGGCACTCGACCCCCCGTCCTACGCGGTCAAATGCCTTCTTCACACACCGACGAGGAACTCCTCCCGCCAACGACGTCTTCATATCCAAGAGATCACTCTCCACAAACGTGCATCGGCCCACCCGAATGTCGTCACACTCCATCGCGTCATTCAGGAGGAAGATTGCACGTTCATCGTCATGGATTACTGTCCAGATGGTGATCTCTTCGGCCAAATTCTACACAAACGACGTTATCTTGGCCAAGATGACTTGATCAAGCACGCTTTCCTCCAACTCCTTGACGCGGTCGATTACTGCCATTCGTTGGGTATCTATCACCGTGACCTCAAGCCGGAGAATGTGCTTTGCTTTAACGCAGGGCTTCGATTAGCTATCACGGATTTTGGGCTGGCCACCACTGAGAAAGTTAGCGAGGAGTTCCGGACCGGCAGCGTGTATCACATGAGTCCTGGTACGTCACGCATCGTTCCTTTGTATCTCATCAAGACGTACTAACGCACGCTCAAGAATGTCAGGGTGGAAGCTTCGCTCCCAGTGGGACGTACTCACCGCCGTTCAATGACATATGGTCGCTCGGCATTATTCTTCTCAATCTCATTACTGGGCGCAATCCGTGGAAATCGGCTTCGTCTTCGGACCCAACATTCCAAGCGTACTTGCAAGACCCCGTGAACTTCCTTCCCAGCGTCCTTCCTATTTCTGCCGAGGTGAATGAGATCCTTCTACGGACACTTGACATCAACTGGCGGCATCGCACCAGCATAGCTGAGCTACGCCGTGCGATCAAAGGCGTCTCAACGTTCTACGCGGACGACGTCGTGTTTGAGGGTAGCATGGCACGGTGCTCATGGGAGGCCGGCATTGACATCACTGGCGGATCCCAAACCGAAGACGATGGCTTCGACCTGCCGCAACATGAGGAACAACAGCAGGAACCAAGGTCCGCCTGGAGCACAGACTCGAGCACCGATATGGCCTTCGCGGCGCCATCGCGGGGAGAAAGCAGTGAATGGGTGCCCTACCCGGCATCAGGAGCGACCTGGGGTGACTCGAACCTCCGTACCGATACGCCGTCGCAGAGTTCCGGTTCAGCAAGTTTCCTCACCTACGATGATCAGCGTACGCCTTCGTCATCGTACTCACGATACTCCCCAGCTTTGTCTGGGCCTTACGAATCCACGCAAGGAGACGAAGAGTCAACATTCGTCGATGGCTCCGAGCGTCTCAAGCCTCAGGCCCTCTCCGTTTCAACTACCGGGGACTTTTACGAGGAGAGCATCATCATGCGCTCAGACTCCACCACGATGCACACGGCATTTGAAAGTCCCGTGGCGTACTCGTCATTCTTCCTCTCGAGTTCTGTATCTGTCTCGAAACCCTCCTACGCGGCACCGTCCGCATATGAGGTGGGGATAAGCACCGCCTTTGATGAGGACGAGGAGCCTCTCCGTGACTCAATGAGCTGGACCCGGGCCTCGACATACGACCATCGTCTCAATACTGAGTCGGAACTCATCAACGTGTCCTCGATGGACTTCAGCCCCACAGAACAGGCGCACCCGATGATAGGCCTCTCTCCCGTCAGCGGCAAACCCTGGCAGGATTTTTTAACTGTCACGCCGCCCATAACACAACCGCAGGTGCAGGGTGCGCGCCTCCCTTTTCCGCTCACAGCCTTTAAATCATCCCCCGCGACAACCACGCCCTTTCAGTCTCCCCCTTCCCCACACGCCCCCTCCCGGAGGAAGCCGCGCTCCTCCAGTTTCTTCAATCCCATCAAATTCGCCTTCCCCCCTCGCCACCCCTCTTCCGCCCCGCCCGTCCCACAACGGCGTTCGGCCTCCGGGAACGTCAACATATTTTCCCCCCTCCCCCACCGAAAATCCACATGCGCCGAATTGGCACAGCAGTCCAGCCCAGTGCAGGAGCATAGTCGTGGACGCAGGCGTCATCGTACCTTACGAACCGCCCGGGACTGGTTCTCGGGTAAATTGTTCGCCGCCGCAGCGTAGATCGTTGCGTGTGGAACACCCTATTTATCCATTTTACCCCCTATCTGAATACTCACGTCCCAAGGCTCGAGCACACAACTGTTTATTATTATCCACAGACCACACCTGCATGACTTTGGGTTGAAACATCTTTTTCTCTTTCTCTCTCAGCATCGCATTCGCTGTAGAAAACAAACCTCCAAGTTATGTATTATGTACCATCATTTTTTTTAATGACAAACAAGGGGAATTGCATTCTATCTGGGCAAGTGAATGACAAACAGAATGTGATGGTGCGCGCAGGCAGCCGAATGACATGAAAAGATCGATACGATCACCGCGTCCTAAGGTTCAGGAGCTTCCTACCTCGCTCAAGCTCGATCTCCTGCTTCCCACGGACGCCAGAACCCTTGTCAAGTTTACGCCCAGGTCCACCGATGCCGTTACCCATGGCGAGGGGTGCATTACCCGCGTGGAGCATGCGAAACAGCAGCTTTATGACGTTGAGGGGATTGCGTGAGCCCCAGACCTTGGCGGAAATGTCCTTGATCCCGGCCGCCTTGAGGACCTGGTGTATATTGGGGTTGCAGTGCAAGCCGAATCCGACGGGCCGCGGGCGGAGGATGATGCGCGTCGCGCCGAGCTTGCTCGACATCTCCGTCCATATCGTCCGGCCCTCGAATCGGTCCACGTAGTCCATGTTCCGCACCGCCATCGCGAACGCCCGGTTCGTCGCGCGCGTCGCGTCGTCGTGCTTCGCTTCGCCGTAGCCCACGAGCCCATCGCCGTTGCCGACGACAACGAGCACGCCGCGCCGGTGGATCTTCCCCTTGCCCGTCTGCTGCGTCACGCGACGCGTGATGAGGGGGAAGCGGTGGAGCTTGTCGAGCTCTCGTCGGCTGAGCGGTAGAACGGGCGCGTGCTCGTTCTCCCCGTCTTCCTTCTCCGAAAACTCGTCTTCTTCCTCGCCCTCCTCCCTTTCCTGCTTGCTGCCGTCTTTCGCATCGCTCGCGTCTGCGGCAAATAAAGAGGGGTCGTTGCGAACGACCACGCGGGATGCGAAGGGGGAAAGTTTTGAGGGGGGGATATGTCTGTGGTCTGCAAGGTCGAGGAGAGGGTTGGGCTTGGAGATGTCGGGGAAAGGCAGGTCATAGGCGATTCGGGAGGGCGCCCTCATGCGCCTTCTTGACCGCCGGCGTGGCGTCAGGAGGCTTCCACCATTTGTCGGTGTCGTTGCTGGCGCATCCTTAGTAGGTGTTTGAGGTGGCGCAGGTGGGGAAGGAGCGTCAGAGGAGTAGGCTCGTAAAAGTAGACGGTAGGCATGAGACCTATGTAGGCTTGTGTTTGGCCTAGCTAACACATGAGGGCACGAGGCCAGACGGCTTTTGAGCCTGTTCATCGTCGTGGTCAGTCAATTCGCGCCGACGCGACCCAACCCAACCCGTGGGCTTTTCAATTTATTATTTATTTATTTTTACCATTTTCGTAAGTCCCCTTTTATTACGCGTCGCGTGTCACCGCCCTCTATCACTTGCAGGCTTTGCGATCATGGAACCGGAAGCAAGCTCTAATGCATCTCAGATAGTGGGCAGCAATACAGACAACCTCTATAGCGTAATTGACAGGGACAAGTGAGCGCCCTTCTTGTACAATTCCTACTATCGCATAGATTGACAGCGCTCCGAGGAAGCGTACACGGTTTAAATCTGACAGTTCCGGAGGACGCAAAGGAAACGATAAAGCCTTGGGATGAGCGCGAGTCCACAGAGAAGTTTGCACAGTCAAACGTCGACGACCAAGTCTGACCGACGTCCCATAAATCCCTGGACTGATTTGACTGATTCACTTGTTTCGTATAGCTGGTAATACACGTCCCGTTCGCTCAGAACGTTCGAATAAAGTCTGTATTGTTGAAGCTCGGTGCGTCTCTCCAATTTTGTTTTTCTCTGCCGAATTGACCTATGGGCACAGGCAGGGGTGACGTGACGCCGCGACGCTTGCGCGTCTACACCAATCGCGCGAACATCATTGACTTTTCAGAGGTGGAGGACGCCCAACCGTCCTTAAACATCTCTCTTCTCGAGGGGGAGACGGGTGTCACCGAATACCCACTCCGCATGGCCGCCTTCTCAAGCATCAATAGCCTGTCTTTGTTTTTCGTACGTGAACCACCTTGTAATCTCATTCGATTCTCTATCCTCTAACAGATTAAATGGCGCAGAGCGACTCCGTAGGTGATGAATGCACTCGAATATACTACATAGGCTTCAAGGGAGAAACCAGAGTAGTGAGGAAGGAGGGCAGCAACAAGCTCGAAATCCCTGCCGCGAATGCCCCCGACGCATCGCTCGTTGACCGATTACAAGAGCGGGCGGCTGCGCAGCAGCCGACCGCTAAATAGTTGACTATGCACGGTTCTGGGACAGACGTACGCTAGAGTACTTTGGTGCGTCACCGATGGAAGTCGTGTGAGGATAGCAACACAAGCGAGGTTATACAAGTCGCAATTTTCAAAGCGGTCGTTTAGAAGACAGCAGGATAATTCATGTATGACAGTATTCACAAAAAGTTACATACAGCAGTACGATACAGTGAATGTGGATTAGACGGAGCGCTAAAAAGATACCATGATTAGAGCCTGAGCCAGCAGAAGCGAGCGACATAGGTAGAATAAGGAAAGGAAGGGCTGCTGAGATGTTCCGTAGTGTGATCGAGTTCTGCGCACGCTGGTGCTTTTACCCAGAGGCCAGGAGAGATATGTAAGTTCTGGAGTGTTAGAGAAAAAAACGAATCAAAGACCCAAGGGAATGATAATAATGACGGGGCCCCCAATTAGACCACCATAATACCTACAGTACAGTCATCATCATCAAGCGGCATCGTGTCCCTGGAACAACGTGACAGTCGACGGGGCGGACTTTGGTACTGGCCGCGGAACGACTTCGTTTGCCCCTCCTTGCTCCAAGCCCGGTGGTGATATGGCTGTACTGCGTCCGAAGGTCTGCATCTGTATGCTATTTAGGTTGTTCGGGTAGTAAGGTGCGAATACTACGGGCATTCTTCCCAGCCCCATGGCACCTACGTTCCGGCTCTTTTTGGCGCTGATATCACGATGGCGTGTTGAGGGAACGATAAGGGTGCCACGACTACGTTGATGGTCAACGATGGGACTCACCTTGGAGGATCATTGGCCATGCAAACCCCACGGTATAGGCGTGTCACGCATATGGCCCTGTTGTATCTCATGTGAACGGACATGCCATCCAGCCTGACTCGAGCATCTTACACGCTAAGCACTTTGGCAAGCCCGAGAGTTAGTTGGACCATTGAACTAATACATTAAGGAATACTGACATGATGATGAATGAAATATCTTCGAGGAGCAAACGCTGTTAGAAGGGTGACGACCGGAACTGGTGTAGACACCCACCAGATCCCCCATGTCTTTTTGCCGGAACGAGAATACAAGCGTAAGGGCGTTCTTCAACAAACATAATTTTTATTTAAAGATGATAGATCCCCCCACCTCTGCGATCGAGGGAAAAAAGAACCTAAGGACGCTGAGTGTGCGAATGACGTTACGCCCGAAACCACTCACGACCAGTGGAACTTGGGCGCACATGGCCACGAAGAACCAGATCAAGCCCTATCATGATATTAGGTCAGCCTGTCTACAAAGTCACGGACCCATCAAAGGAGAACGGGAAATGACCTGATTGAAGAGAAGGCGTCCAAGGTAGTGGTCTCGCTCACGCGTAAGTCCAGCGAGCATAACGAGGAGTAGGAATATCTCCGAGCAGAGCGTCGCCAAAATGCTATCTCGAGTGGCCCAGCCGCTATGGAGCACACATACGCCCAGGGAACTTGCCCAATGTGCGGAGGACTGTCGAAGTTGAGACACGATGAAAGGGAGGGGTGGGAGAGAATCAATTCTTGCGTACTGTGATGATACCTGTGAAAAAGCGGGAAAATATTAGGAGAGCTAGTTCGATAGGCATGGTAAGATGGATCCTCGTACAGCGGACAAAGAAGCCTATATTTATCAACCATGCGGCTATGGATGCGGCTATGACAAATTTGCTTCGATGCCAAACAGCACATCTGATTCCAAGAAGGTTAGTCAAAGGAATTACACCTCTATCGAGGGCACGCAACGCGCTCACATCTTAAGGATAATAATGAGGGTACCCAGGGTGAACGCCATATAGACCGTCATCTGAAAAACGGACACAGTCTTTCTACCTGATCAATGATGACCTCAGCCATGCTCACAAATTCGAAGTAGAGCCAGGCCTATTTTATTCACGAGTTAACGGATGAGCGCGTGTGCAACCCGCCACGATGGGGACCCAAGAATTACCTGACAGTTTATCGATTTATTCAAGTCAGACTGGAGCAAATTGGCCACCACGTTCATGAGGGTGACGAAACGTATCAC
>Ga0307512_10001318_pt1 | contig 35542 bp, 33 predicted proteins | sample 14_EM_MG_FD_200267 | JGI IMG/M metagenome (GOLD analysis project Ga0307512, IMG submission 200267) | Populus trichocarpa ectomycorrhiza microbial communities from riparian zone in the Pacific Northwest, United States - 14_EM | ecosystem: Host-associated > Plants > Roots > Unclassified | place... | reverse complement strand
GGTAGCTATATAGATACATAGATACATAGATGAGAATACAAACTGAATACATGACTGTGATTCGAGGTGCTCCCAGACATGTCGCCGGCGCTCCCAGGTGCTCCCAGGCTTGTCGTCGATCGCCAGGTGATGTGTAAACGGCTTCAGCATAACCGCAGCCCCTGCGAAGAGTGTAACACACGTGTCGTTCTGATGATGCGTATACGTCACCACAAAGTAAAGGAGGTACGTATGCAACGCGACGGGTAGCGTGTAATTCTCCGTCAGAGTGTACGAGGTTCCGTCAGAGCCGTCAGAGCCGTCCGGAACACCCGGGTGTTTCAGACGGAAATTAGGGTCGTTGCTGATGGTACTGTACATATTGCATTACGCCACGATACAATTTAGTGTCTATTCATTCAGTAGCATCTGATACAATGATATACCTCTGTCCTTTGTGCGTACATCATCTTTACAGATTACCTATACATTGTATCTGGAGATATGCATAAGGAAACATAAATGGAACTACGGCCGTGTACCTTGTACTTTCTTCAAGTATACTAGTATACTGACAATTTTAATCATTATTACCTGCAGAAAAGTATAGTTACTTAGGTGAAAGCACCCCCGTAACATAATGTAGATTATATATGGCAATCCTGCATTAGTATCTCTTTTAAGGATTGTTGTAAATATGCTGTATTTACTATATTGAGAGTATGACAGACCCCTAATCATCTCCAACTTCTAGCTGGCCAGCTATATTTTAAAGCTTCAGTCCTGCTACCTATTATCACCTAATTTGGATCAGTATGCCACTTAATCATATTGAATAAAACTGAAAAAGTACTTTCATTAACTATTCTAATGTACCTGTTGAACTATATATTGAAAACATTGTATTAAATTAGGTAAAATACAGAGTAAATTTTGCGAATTTGTTAACAGTAGTATTATCTATACCTATTTCAATAAAGCTTACAAACTGTATGCATTCTGACAATATACTATGGTGTACACATATGTTGTACAGATCTGAAAGGCAACAAATATTATATATTAGCTACTATTGAATATCTTGATTTTAATACTAATTTATACATTTCTACAAAATATAACAATAAAATAATGGTAGATTAAATTGCACGTGGTGATTAGTTGTAATGGGTCATTTAGAGTATATTCGATATGTGCTTATTTTTATTTTTATTTTACACCTCCTTTATACATCTATTATCAAATAGATTTATTCATACTCTACAATTGGGAACAATATCAAGATGTTATTTAATCAAATAATATATTGATTTCTCAATATATCCACAAATATCGATTTGGTATGCTTTCTGACCTATTATTGACTGCAGCAGTATAACCTACATCACTCCTTTAAAGATTCTTTTAAGATGTTACCTAGATTCAACTATATATCCATATTTCTATTGTTACTTGATAGAAAAAGAATTATCAATATCTTGAACTCATAAGTAAAATAAATAAGATCGAAAACGTTTTGATTTTGGTATTATTGTATATATTGTTAGCTAAGCTATATAAAAATAGAAAATAGAAGAAAGATAATATAGTTACACATGTAGATACTAGTAGAAAATATATCCATTTAGAATTATGATATGACTATGGGTAGAAGGGTAATCATATACATTGATACTTTTGTGACTTTGAGTTGCACTCTCTAATTTATGCAATATACAACATTATCATATCCATAAATGTTCCAGTATAATCCCACACTTTAGTATATAACCTTTGCTATTACAGTAAGAATATTCAATTCATATTGAGTATACTCTAATATAAGATATTAGCCAAACCATACATGACTAGTAGAAGAAATAAGCTTTCTTTCTAAGGTTGTATGAAGTTTAAAAAAAAAAAAAATTTTTATGGAATCAAATGGAAGGAATGGTTGTAACAACCAGGCCTATAATTTATTATTCAGAGGATGATAATTAATTTGTTTATCCTCTGTATATATCTGTTGAAAGATTCAACCAGCAGTAGAATGTAGTTACACATACAATCAGAGTCTTTCAGTTTACATACATATATTCAACAGTGACATGCCCTACTTCTGGTATCTCACTAGTACATCTAAAATCCCCGGGGTAGTTTTATCTTGCCTATTACCTTGTAATATGATTCAGTAGATATAACCTGATCCCGAGTGTGGTAGCCAGATAAATTACAAAATTCTGAATTTGCTCATGGTCATGGTATTTTGGCTGAAAAGTGCCCCAAACTCACAAGACTTTGTCAAGTGGGTGGAGATGAAGCACCTATCTAGGATTCACTTCAGGTTATGCTTTTCCATTTCAGGTCAATTGGCCGATGGTGCAAACTCTGGTGTCGTCTCGGTTGCATGCAAGCAATACAAACTCATACGGGAAGTATCTATTTCGGTTGTTCCCACTTTTCTATGCGATCTGCAACATACTTCAAGATGGGCGCAGCGTCAGTTCATCCTCAGCCAAATCTGCATATTCCATAAGTACTGATATTTATCACAAGCTGTCTTATCTGCTGTATTGGTGGCCCAGCACTCGTAATATGGGTGCAGCCAGACCCCGACGAACTCTTCAAGGTCGGAACTGAACCTCGCCATATACCTACCCTGGTACTGATGCCGATCGTAGCGCTACAACTCGGAACTTCAACAGAAAGCTCTTTTCCGGAGGAAGCAGCAGCTAAAGGACCACGCCATATACGTCGCAAAGCTGCGCGAGTACTCAAAGAGCGAGAAACCTTGTAGGTTCTCACATACTGTTTTTGGATCATGGACAAACTTTGATTGTCAGAAGTATGGATTATTATAGCCGAGGAAGAAAAAAAACAAGAAATAGCTGCTTTCTCTGAGCACCGGCGAATTCGAGAAGAAATCGAGAAGCAGAACGAAGAGATCATGGCAGAACAGCAGCAAAGTTCCACTTAGGGGTGCTATCACTAGTGCCTTTAGCAATTGCTTTTGTTGGGCGCGTTTAGTTATTGCTGGGGCAAAGAAGTGGGTATGATAGTTTACGATCGATAAGTAGCGTCAACTATTCGATCACAAATTCAAGGCAATGACGAAGCGAGCAAAGCTGTTTCATCAAGGTTCTAGTTTCCAATGGTAAACTGGCCATAGTATCGGTAATTCGGCCGTAATGACTCATTGATCCGCTTTGCCATTGCTATTTAATTCTTCCGGTTCGAAAACCTACCCTATAACGAACAATAGAAATACAAATGAAGGCAAACTGAGATGCAACTATAATATGCCTTGCAAAGATGGCTATTACTTATAGCTTTGCAGCAGAACCGCTTACTGTGGTGATCTCGTTGTACAGCAATGTGGTCAAGAAGTCCGCATAGTCTTCTCCCGTAATCTGGAGCGCAAAATACCGTGCTGCGAGCTGGTACTTATTGCCCTTTGGAGCCTTTGAAGATAGATCGTCTACAACATCTTTCAGGGTTTGTAAGTTGTACTCCTTAGTAACAGTAGTGCCCTCAGCGGTTTTAACACCATGTCGTGACCATTGCCACAACTAAGTTCCAAATTAATTAGGTGAGTTTTGCCTATGGATAAGGTATATCATACCTGTGACCGGGACACCTCAGCAGTAGCAGCATCCTCCATGAGATTGTTGATTGGGGCACATCCAACAGCACGAAGCCATCCTTCCATGTAATTCAGACCGATAACAAGATTCTTGCGGATTCCCTCTTGCGTGACAGATCCTGGTATCTTCATGTTTAGCAAATCTGTGGCAGATATCGACACTTGCTCTTGGCGCCGGAAAATCTGGTTCGGAGTTGGCATATACTGATTGAAAACATCTAATGCAATCTTTGCGAGACCAGGATGTGCAACCCAAGTTCCACTACCGCGAATAGTCAGTAAAGATTGTCGGGGTCCCAGAGCAAAAATCCCATTTTACTTACTCATGACCGGCCTGGACTTCCCGCAACTTGTCCGCATAAACTCTTTCCATAGCTGTCTTATTTGCCTCGTCGTCATTCTTGATGGGAATCTGAGCAGCCATTCCACCCATGGCATGAACGCCTCGTCGGTGACAAGTCTTGATCAAGAGTTTTACGTAGGAATCCATAAATGGCACAGTCATCGTCACGCAGCTCCTATCAGGCAGGACAAAATGTAGACTGGTCCTAAACTTCTTGATCACACTAAAAATATAATCCCATCGTCCACAGTTAAGTCCGGAACTATGCTGTCGGAGTTCGTAGATAATCTAGATTTGGTCAATCAAGTGCTATTGAGGCACCAACGTCACATTCTCTGCGAAAAAAACTTACTTCATCCATCTCAAAGACAGCCAAAATAGTCTCAATCAATACGGTTCCGCGGATGGTCCCTCGGGGAATTCGCAAAGAGTCCTGAGCAAGGTTGAAGACGTCATTCCAGAGTCTTGCCTCCAAATGCGACTCCATCTTAGGGAGATAAAAGTAGGGTCCATGTCCATTTGTGATTAGTAGTTTTGCGTTGTGAAAGAAATACAACCCAAAATCGAAAAGACCTCCAGAAATCGGTGTACCGTCAACAACGAAATGCTTTTCTTCCAAGTGCCATCCTCGAGGACTATAAAACAGTAAGAAAGCGCTAAATGAACGACTTCTCATGGATACATACCGGACGATAAGAGTCGGTAGAGCACAATCGTCCCTTAGCTTGTAATCCTTTCCGGCAAGTTTGAAATCAATCTGTCTACGAATTGCGTCGTAGAGATTGACCTGGCCGTTTATCATGTTGTCCCATGTGGGCGAGTTTGAGTCTGTTAGGTTACAATGAGTAAGGGTTTGTGAACCAAACGGACGCCAATGCTCCAACCAAGATAAACCTACCTTCAAAATCCGCCATATAGGTCCTAACATCGGAATTCAAAGCATTGACAACCATCTTCCTATCAGTAGGGCCAGTGATCTCGACTCTTCTGTCCACCAACCCTGGTGCAGGATCCGCTCCTCGCCATGTAGGATCGTCGCGGATATGCTTAGTTTCGGGAAGGAAGTCTGGCAAAATTCCTTTGTCGATTTCTGTCTGGCGGAGAACGCGGCGCTGTAGCAATTGCTTTCGTGTCTCGTTAAATGTTCTATGCAGCGTGGCCAGGAACACACAGGCATCCTTGCTGAGGATCTTGCTGACGGAGTCATTAATAGAACCAAGAACCTTGACATCCTTGAGGAGGGACTCAATTTGAGCAGACATTTTGAGCGCAGCTGAGAATTGCTTTAAGTCTAAGTATACTGAAAGTACAGAAAGGGAAAAACACCAACAGTGATAACACACTCTAACAGATGGCAAATAACGTTACATTTATCAATCATCTGCCCACGTCGGACGTGCGGAGGGTCTCGCTTGTGACGAGATTCCATTACCGACGAATGCCCGACGATCGTATTGCCCGAAGGTCGATTTCCATTGCGTCACAACTACGTACAACGCCTCACACCAAGATGAGTATGCACATGCAAGCCCCGCCTCCCATTCCCCGGATCTATTGCGCAACTCCGACCTCGGCACGATTCACACATACCGCATTCTGTGAGCGGTTTCTCCCGATATAGTACCGTGCTCACCGTGCTCGAGACAATGCAATGGTAGACGTTGCGAATATGAGAAGGGGAACTGTGTGCATGAAGGGGAACTGTGTGCATGAAGGGGAACTGTGTGCGTGAAGGGGAACTGTGTGCGTATAGGCTTACGGTAGGGTATATGTCGCATGGTCTTAAACCCTGCTACAGTGTGAAACATTGATAGATGGGTACTGTGAAGTACAACATTTAATGAAACACCCAAATTTTGTTCATATCAAACGGAGTCTGGTAATAAGAAAACCGTGCTGCTAAGAGGACTGTTGAGGTTTTAAGAATAACTTCTGCATCGGTAAAATGTTACTTGCTAATAGTACAGATATTCAGGCCAATAATACTAATGTATCTAAATACTTTCACATGCTACCACATATATACTGATGCTCTTCTGTACTTCTGAGACACTGTCAGTGGTATCTGAAATCTTCTGATAATATACAAAATTAGTTGAAAATTATTTGAAAATTTTGGGAAAATATTAATCAGTGGGATATTACATTAAATCAGATTTGACTACTGTTCAAAGTATTTATCTGCTTGAAATACTTACCAATTTGACAGCAGAATTTTCCTAGTGGACTATAATAATTGATATCTACAATGTATTTATTTTTACATAATAATACTCAATTGTCATTATACATAATAGTGTAATATTTCTGCAGACGTATACTACGATTATTGAATGAGTACTAAATAATAAAGCAATCATAACAATTTATACTGCAACTTGGAAGTGTAATTTATATGGAAGAAAACCAAGTTATATTCCAGATATATATAAAACTGAAGTATTTCATTCACTTTAACTACTATGTCACTTAAATGCATTTTCTTGTGCTGACGACCCATGACTCGAGGAAGGGTATGCTCCAGTGTATATACCTTGCCACTGCAGCATATGGATAGGTATCCAATATCTTGCCAATCACTTCTACATATATATTCACTGGCTCTCATCTGCAACCATATAACTATATCATCAGTCTGCAGTCAAGCATCAGCATATGCGTCTTTACACTATATTCAATTTGTCAGGTTTTAGAAATATTTGTCTCATAAGAATTTAGGAGTTTTACCCCTATTGTCAAATAATGACACAACAAACAGAAAACGAACAGCTTGCATGTCGAATTTACAATCAATTGTCTACAATGGCTTCTGGGCTAGCTGCCTGAGGTCATTTAAGCTTCGTTATTACTGGTTCGAGCAATGAATATCCATGATCAACACTCGGCCTAGTGACCCCTATTCTCACCCAACCAGTCTATCTACTTCAGAAGGATGAAATCTACGATGAGACCAATCATGACACTAAAACAAACACTGCCAACATTGAATATGACCTGAGTAATGGTCTGGGTGACAACCAAAGTGAGTCAGAGCCTCCCACCCAATACAAGATTGCATCTGTGGGAAAGATAGCGGAGGAACAGCAATAGATGCCCAACAATGCCATCCAACAGAATACTGTAGTATGCGAGTAGAATGCTGAACTGATGGAAGCCAATTAAGGATCCCATTGGGAGTCTATTTGACCAGAAGCAATGAATGTAAAAATTTCTGATATGACCTATTCAGAACCGCACTGTGGGGGAGTAAAGAAGCTTGATAGCTTCATTGACATGTGACAATGTAAGTTCCAACCAAACGCGCACTTCTTTCTTCGCAGTGATTCTGAGAATGTATAATATGCAGTTGGCATTCTCAGTATATGACACAATCATCCAGACCCGGCAGAGAGGCAAACACATACAACTGAGATGGTAGTGTGGCTTCGACACATACACAGAGCCTCAGATCCCGGTTTGGAAGATGTTGAGGCAGTGTCAGAAGACATGCCAAAGATATACCGCAATAAGGGCCGAAAACTCAATATGGTAATGAAGTTGATGGCTGACTTCTTAGAAGTAGCGAATGAACCAGTGAGAGTGTACGACAATCAAATAAAAGCAAATTGGAGAACAGCGGTATGGCTTCAACAGGATGACAAGAACCATTATCAAATTGTTTGGAGCAGACTATGACCAGGACTTTTATCCAAGATCAAGCTGTTGACTCTAAAGAATGGATGAATTAACAGCATGGAACAGATTCTCGACTGTGCCACTGATTTAGAAGTCAAGCCAGACTGCCAATAGCCTCAACAGCGGCAGTCACATCAATAGCAAAAGCAGTCATGAGAATCATCTCAGCAAGGCAGCAAGGAACGGAACATCTGCTGGTCCATATCCGAGCCAGCTGAAGCACTGAAGCCTGATATGTCAAAGTTGGACAAAGATAATAAGCACACTCCCACGCATTGGGTCTCACCCGAGCCCATTGAAAATTTCAAGTCAGAAGGAAGCTGCATACGCTGCAGGTCACCTCAACTTAAAACATTCCAGTGTCCAAAATATACATAGCCCAGCTTCATCAGCAAAATGTATTTTAGTCACTGGGAGCCTCCAGGAGTGTCTGAGAAGATGTGGAGTGTAAACTTAGATGCGTCAATGTCAGGAGAGTGTCAGACCGGAGGAGGGAATTCCGGCCAGCCTTCGGAGTGACTGGGATCTCTGATGACTGGTACAGGGGTTCCATGAGACTGATTGTGATAACTTTGAGAACACCCGGGAGCGCCAACGACAAGCCTGGGAGCACCTGGGAGCGCCAGTGACAAGCCTGGAAGCACCTTGAAACACTGTAAAGCAGTCTGGAAAAAACGACATCTTTGGGAATGTTGCAGGTGCGCCTGGAACTCATAGCTACTACTAATCATTCAACGATTTGTAATACTCATGTAATCAGTTTGAATTCTCATCTATGTATCTATATTGCAACCCATTTACACACAGTATATCTGGACTGGCTGCAGGCGGAGGTTGAGAGTAATTCGAGGTGCGCCAGAAAATGATGATGGAGTGAACTCAGAGATACACTCTGAGGCCGTGATCGAGCGAGTTTAGAGATGCACTTGGAGATGGTAATCGTGGGTATTTGGAGATACACTTGGAGGCCGTAATCGAGCAAGTTTGGAGATGCACTTGGGGGCCATGATTGTGCGAACTCGGTGTCGGTGATCATGCTAGTTTGGAGATGCACTTGGAGGCCATAATTGAGCATATTTGGACATACACTTGGAGGCCGTAATCGAGCGAGTTTGCAGACGCACTTGGAGGCCATGACCGTGCGAACCTGGAGGCAGTATTCGTCAGAGTTTAGAGATACACTTTCGAGTCTGTGATCGAGCTAGATTGGAAGTGGACCTGGAGGCGGTCGATGGATGGCACGCCAGGTGCTGAGAGTCGATTCATCAGTTAGTTGACTTGCCAACGAGGGAATCTGAGAAGTTGACGTTGAGAAATCATGGCGAGCTGGCTGATGGCAGTCGATCGGGTAGGGAGGCACACCTGAAGCTGAAACTACACTCAGGGGTCAACTCGTAATCATGAGATTGAAGGGAAGACACACAATCTTGGGTGTATGCTGTACTCGGTGTATGCTTGTACTCGGTGTCAACTCATGATTATGGCATAGAGAGATGGATAGAGATGACTTGACTTTGTGTTCTGCAATGATGGCAAAGTTGTGGACGAGGAAAAGAGAGATGGGGGATGAAGATGAGAACGATATGCAGGATATGAGTGATTATGAGATATCAGGGGTACGAATTGCCTGCTTGGGTTTGGATGACCTTGTATCCGTGGTATTACACGCCGGATTGGGACTCGTTTCTGCCATATCGGGGATGGTGAATCGACATGCACACGAAATTCTCTTGAGTCCCAGTTCCTCATGATCATTTGCCCCATCTCCTTTTATCTCTCTCTTTCTCGTCCTCAACTCTACCATCACGTAGAAACACAAAGTTAAGTGATCACTCTCCATCTCTCCATGCCATGAGCTCGAGTTAACACCGAGTACAGTATACACTGAGCACAGCATACACCGAGTACAGCATACACTTAGTACTTCATACACCGCGTACTGCATCAACTCAACATCAACTGTCTCCTGCTCCCAGCCAGTCTCTCCGCTCTCAGCGGACCGTGTTATTCTCAATTCTCTACATTCCCACAATTACCAGTTGTACTCAATTCTCTACATTCCCACAAATACAAGTTAACAAATGAATAGAGTCGCAGCTTCCATCGCACATGCCTCCCAATCTACCGCCTCCAAATTGACCGCCTTCAGATCAATCACCTCCAGATCAACCGCCTCCATGTACTCCTCCAATCTTGATTGATCATGGCATCTAAGTGCATCTCTGAGTTCACTCGATCTCGGCCTCCAAGTGCATCTCCAAAGTCGCTCAATCGGGGCCTCCAAGTGCATCTCTGAGTTCACTCGATCTCGGCCTCCGAGTGCATGTCCAAACTCACTCGATCTTGGCCTCCAAGGGCATCTTTGGGTTCACTCGATCTTGACCTCCAAGTGCATCTCCAACCTCACCTCATCACGTCCTCCAAGTGCATCTCTGAGTTCCCTCGATCTCAGTCTGCCAGTGTATCTCCAAACACACTCGATCATGGCCTCCAAGCACATCTTCCACGAGCGACGGCGGGTGTACGGAGACACAAGGAGGGGTAACTGAGGTCGACAGCGTGATGGGGAGTAAATATTCGGCAGACCCCGTAATAGATAGACGTCATCTCATTTCCATCTCATCTTTTCATACAATGAATATACACACTCTATCTTTTCAAACTTTTGGTCTCACTCACTTTGTCCGAGATTTCGTGGATCTGCGCAATTGTGTGGATCCTCAATGCTGGGCAGTAACATATCTTCTCACCCAATTTCAACACTTCTCAGTGAGTGTGTCTAGGAGCTCCTCTGATTATGCTCGACTACCATCTGTGGCCAGATTGACCGTATGTACATACATCTAGAGACTAAAATAATACATGCCATATTATGATGTAGCGAATCTTGTGACTGTAACAAAGATGCATATGATATGACAAAATACCTTGTGGTTATGGAAGAACCACAGCTGTGAGAATACGGCACCAAGTCTCCCGCACCACTGTGCTGCGCAGCGGTCTCGCCTCCTCTTGAAGTGTCCCTCACAGTTGCTCTTGATGTCTCCCGCAGATCTGCACAGAGGTCTCCGGAGTTCCTAAATTTGACTCTCCTATAAGTCAAATCTCATAGCATCTTGAATGCACCTCCATAACTCCAGGTGCTTTCAGGAGCACCCGAGAATGCTCTTACCCAGTCTCAGAGCACTTTGCTTAGCTCAAGGGGGGTCTGGGAGCATCTGGAAGTACTTGGAAGCACTGGTGAGGTCGCCCGGAGTGTCTGGGAGGATTGCGTGTTGCTTCCGGACTCATTTACCTTGTTCTGATGTTCTCAGATAATCTTGCTCCTCCATGAGATCGAAAACCAATCAAATGGCCATCCTCCTTTGACAGACAGCAACGAACAAACCAGCTTACCTCTCTCTGTATGTGGCTGGGCAGTAGAGGCTGGACGAAGTGGAGTGTGGACTACAGTCATCGTGTATGGGGGTGATAAAGGCAAGACAAGACAACATTAAACTGCATCAGATTTCATTAAGGCCAAGGGATATCTCAGAGATGCTGAATGCTCTGATGTCAAGTCAATATTTGTGTGGAAGGGCAAGACCAGATTCATTGCATATTGTCCATGAAGTCAAGATCTGAGATCAACACTGATAATTGCAATGAATACAAACACTCATTGACTGCAGCACTGCATGCATTTTCAATGCTCCTCAACTTCCTAATAGACTTGGACTACCCCACCATGCAGCTCACATCACAACTCACAGCCTTTAGGGTCAGGTGATCGACTATGCCAGGAATCGCCGGAAGATGGCAACGAGGTCCAATCAATTGAACATTTGGCCATCGTCCACCAACCAGAGATCATGGTCATCCCAATGAGGGCACACAATTTAGTACTAAAATTAACATGGTTTAAAACACAAAAGCCGGAGATTGCTTGGGCTACCAGTCAGTTAACTCCATCAAGATCCCCAGGTGGGTAAGAGGAGGCAAGCAGACCAGGTATGATTGTGTGGCAGTACAATGGTCGGAATGAAGAAAGCAATACTCTATGCGTGCCATGTATAGGTAGGAGTACGCCAACAATGAACTGGACATTGGAGATCCCCGTCGATTGAGATGAAACACCAACAGATAGCAGGGACAGTCTCACAACAGACATTGATATACCCGAAGCAATAGCATTCGATAATATCCTATTTAGCCTTGAGGCTGAGGAAATGTTCTCCCTCTAAATTGAGGAATGCCGTGGAATGCAGGGAGCGACTATGGAGGTCACCACTGTGGAAGATCCAGGTGAGATTGAGACAACCAAACCAAGTGCTGGATGAGCAAGCACAGTGCAGCTGTGATTGTTGCGGCAAAAGAGGAACTACACTGAGGTATACGTCAATATCTGCTACTGGCTCACCGAGTTATGATGGTTGGTCGTTGTACCAATGGGGTTTGGCTCATTCCTGTGGGAATCGCTTGATGCACAGGGACCTGGTCTCCATTCCCCATTATCACCAACTCCAAGTTCCGAGATATAGATGATGTACAGATGCTGGAATAGGTACTGTATCTACTGATAATGAAGGTTGTATCCCCATGACATACAAGGACTATGTGGATACATTCACCAAAGATATGGCAGAGACTATCACGCAGAACTGGCCAATTGAACACGCAGTCAATTAGGAACCAGGCTTAAATTTCCCATATTACTCAATCTGCACAATTTTTGGAGTCAAGTTGAAAACTGTTAAGGCCTACATCGAAACAAACTGAGCCAATGGATTTATCCAGCGATCAATATTGCGTGGTGTGGCAGTGATCTTGTCTGCAAAGATGCAGGATGGCGGTCTGCTGATATGTGTGGACTCCTAAGCTCCCAATAGTGCCATGGTGAATAACTGATACACTCTTGTATTGATCTCCAAGATGGTAGAAAGGCTGCACAGAGTCCGGATCATCAAGAAACTGGACCTCAGGAATGCCTTTTACCTTATTGGAATGAATGCAGCGTTAGAGTACAAAAGTGTGTTGCCACATTGGGTAAGGGGAATTGGAGTTCGGCGTGACGCTGTGTGGGTTGTCTAATGCCCCGGCCACTTTCCACGCTTCTATTGACAACTGCTTATGGGGTTACATTGACCACCACGCTGTGTACAGTCCTAATGAAATACTGATCTACTGGGCCAGTGAGGAGAAGGATGAGGAGCAGGTACGATAAGTGCTGGAACGACTACAACAATTTGGTCTCTAGGGCAAAGTCAAATAGTTCCACTTTAGAGTCTCAGAGGTTGTCTTTCTCAGATTTGTCATTAGCCCTGATGGGATTACCATTGGATTGGACCACATATCCACCATCCAGCACTGGCCAACAACGGAGTCCATTTCGGAAATGCAGGTGCTTCTTGGCTCCACGAATGTTCACCAGAGGCTGATCAGGTCATAAGTAAATTTAACAATGCTGGAATCGGACCTACTGAAGAATGCAGAGAATTCCAGGAGGTCTAAATCCGGATAAATGAGAAGGGACATGTGATGCCAAACTAGCATTGTGGAAGTTAAACAGATCCTGTGTCAATGTACCCATAATCAAGCATTTCGAATCAGCTGAACCCATTATTCTGGAAACTAATCACAGCAGCTTGGCAATTGCACGTATTATCAACCAGTACAATGGTTTCAGGGCTGTCAGACAGGTCATTTTCTACTCTCGAAAATGCTTAGGTACCAACCTGAAGTATGACACGTATGATCGAAAGCTCTTTGTGATCATAGAGAGTATGAAGAAATAGCATCACTACTTCGAGAGAGCAAATTATAAGATCCTCATACAATGTAACAGGCAGAACCTCAAGAACTTTCAAACTTCAAAAGTTTTCTCCCAGTGCCAGGCTAGAAGGGTGGAAGATCTTTCTTTCTATGACTTCATTATCGAACACTTGCAGGGGATGATGATCTCACGAGACAGACCATTGAGAAGACCTGATTATCAGATCAGCTCTGAGAACATCACAGCTAGGCTCCAGGCCACCTAAGCGGTGACCACCAGATGATATGGGGACCTTCCATCCGATATCACGGCAGCCCACGAGACCAACCATTTAGTGTCAACAACAAAACCAATCTTTGTTGACGATCCAATCCCAGCTGAGAGTGAATGGAGATCAGTGGATGATGCGCTGACCTATGAGAGGAGGATGTATGTGCCTGCTGTACTCCATAGTAGAGTGACCAGCCGTTTCCATGACAACTCCGAATTCAGTCACTTCAGAGCCCTGGAGACTACCAAGCTCATATTGTGAGATTGCAATTGGCCTGAAATGGAGTCCATGATATAGAAGTAAGTTGCCAGGTGCGAGTTGCGCAACTGAATCAAAGCACTACGTCACACACGTTGTCAACTCAACATGCTACTGTCTCCGCCTTCCCATCCCTGGGAGGGACTGATGCTGAATTTCCCTACTGACTTGCCAGAATCACAGGCATTAGGATATGCTGGAAGTTTGGTAATTGTCTCCTGTTTGACTAAAATGGCAACCTACCTCCACAATAGAACGGACAATGACTCCCCAGAGCTAGCACTAACATTTTTCAAATATGTGATCTGCAAATGTGGTTGACAAGAAAATATCACCACTCATCACAGCAATAAGTTTGCCGCGTGATTTAGGGTCAGAACTTACTCGCTCCTTAGTGTTAATCACCGACTCTACTAGTTTTCATCAGCAGACAGACGGTCAAACTGAGCAGCAGAACGAAACAATGAAGCAGTACCTATGAGCTATTATCAACTAAGAGCAGGGCAACTGGGTCAAATTGTTACAACTGGCAGAATTGGTGTAGAACAACTCCATCCACTATTCCACACTGATGACACCCTTCTGAGGCATCTACAACTACCATCCTAAGATGCCATTCATGTCTCTCAAGGACGGCAGTTTCAGATCACCGGTGCAGGCAGACTTCTGGATGGAACGCATGGAATGGCGTTACCAAATACTCCAGGAGAACATAATTGAGACTTAGGTGTCGCTAACAATGTATGCTGGGGGGAAAGTGATAACTTTTGTGGTTGAAGACATTGTATGGCTATCGGCCAGGAACTTGAGAACATTGAGGCCTTTAAAGATAATTGATTACAAGCGCACAGAACTATATATGGTAAGTAAGATCATGAATAAGAATGCTTGAAAATTAAACATGCTGGGTACAATGTGGAACCACAACATTTTCTATGTGTTTCATCTCGATTGTTATAAAGTGCCAGTCAGAGGTCAACCATCTTCTGGACTACAACCAGTGATAGTCAAGGAATCAGAGAAATGAGATGTCTACTGCATACTCAACCCTAGGTGGCGCTATCGGAAGCTGCATCATCTCATTCAATGGGTTGGTTACCACCACATACACACAAGCTCAGAACTGGCAGAGCACCTTGAAAATGCTCAAGATCTGGTTCAGGACCTTCACCAAGAACTTCCTGATCAGCCACTGGAGTTGAGGTATAGAGTTTGGGGGTGGAGGTACAGACGACACTGAAGCAGCTTGGAGGTTTCATGCATACTCTTCTTTCTGCATTCTCTTCTCTTCTCTCCTGATTGACTCTTGGCCCAGTGAAAATTGCATCAGTATGGGTTTTACCACTTACCAATGGAGGTGGAGTCTCCCCATGAACCGAGTATGCCAGAAGGTTGCCATTGACTGACACTGTTTGGTTATTGAAGTTGTGGGTTTGTATGATTGAGTACGTAGGGGGATTGATTGATTCATTGATTCCCTCTCTTGCTTTTTGATTATACTGGCTCTGGCTGTTAGGGTGGTGCTTATTCGATATGGATAAGTACTGAGTGCATTTGTGGTAATGTTGGGTAATGCTGTACGTGTACCTATGTCATCTTTGCACTATGGTGCATGTATCGTATGTTAACTGGCACAGCCCTCGATCTGATTCCATGAATAGTCCTGTCAAAAATCTCAACATCTCAGATGTCTCGTGCTTCGTAATCCTCTTACATTCCTCTCCCAGTTGTTTGTTGCCTTCAGGTAATGGAACAATCTGTCCCTTCCAAGCTGGTTTTAAGGGATCAACAATGTAATCATCCTTAAGAGATGATTTTGATTTATGAGATAATGTATTCCTCAATCCAATTCTCGAAATATCAGGGCTGAATGATTGTCTCCGAATATGTCATGGAGTTGGAGAGGTTCCTTGATCATATAAATAGCAGTCATGGAAAGAGTGATCATTTCAATTGTGCATGTGAGATTAATCATGAGATGGATCACTTTGATCGAGGAAGAAAGACTAAGTTCAAGAATTATCGATATATTCAACCGAGTGAGATTGTAATACCACTAAGGAGGCCAACCCCCAAACACACTGTGCAGCAAAGAGATAATGACATATTTGACAGTGGCGAATTAGTGTTTCAAAGGTGTAAACTAATACGTCGGCTTCATTCTCAACAGAGATCATTATTGTGTTGTGCTGCCCCTACAATGATAACAGTATTTCTAACATTTAAACTAATTGATAGATAGGTATTGTAAAAACACAATAATATTTCCGATTAGTTCTTTGCTGGTAGGTTTCTGACTGTCTACTTCAAGAGCTTGTTCTCTCCATTGCTGGAACAATGTGATCTCTTTATAGCCAGGTCTGTAGAATGAAACTCCCTCAGAGCTCTCTTCTGACTATAATGTCAATACTTAATTACCAGCCGATACTATTGGCCATGCTGCCCCTAGGTTATCCTGTCCAAGTATCAGTGGTTTTGAACAGTTACTCTCCCAATGTTTTGGGCCATCCTCATATCTAATAGTAATAAATAAATCATCAGACCAAAACTTCAACCTCAACATCTTACTAACCGCTTGTTAAGTAATTGGAACATCTGATGTCACACAGTCTTATCGGAGCTTAATTACGATATGTTTTCATATCTCAGGAGTTAGTAAATGCCTCTCCGTAATCTGGATATTTGGCATTGCGTTTAGCGATTCAATCGGCAACCCACCATTACTCTGCCAATGTAGAATACGACACCACCTTTTGGGTTGCAATGCATACTAAATCAAATCAATGAGCAGGGTTGGTTCTGACCTCCTGTCTTCAGCCAACACCAATGATCCATCAGACACTGCATGCTTAGGTCTCGATGTATTGATGACCTGGAAGTGCTGCTAGGTGTTCCCCCTTCTAAGAAGATAGGCTGGAAGATCTCACTTACTCACATATTGCATGTACATCTGCTGCACCCGTAATCTGGGTGTTGTTCCACTAGATAAGTTATAGAAGGTGTGGTTGACAATTATGTGCACCGCTAAGTTATCCGATGTTCTGGCTATGGCGACATAATTCTCTCAATTTATCTGAATCTGCCCAGGTCTACATGCGGTTGATCGTTAAACAATCGACATGTGGCTCAAGTTTAATCCCACTACAGACCACTTGACTGACCAATACTGTGCGGCTCATGGATTTGTGTTTTGCAATGATAATCGTCTGACCACCCCAGTACCCACTGCGTGCATATCAATCTACGATCACCGCTGCTAAGAGATAACCCCAAACATTGGCACCCGAGGTGTTCTGTGCATAAAGCGGGGGATGATGTAATTGCAACATGTGACTGTACGCCAGGTAAGCACCAGTGTCTCTACATTGGCATTGGGGCACTTTGATCGGTATCGAGTATTTTACCACTCCACTCTACATATATACTCACTCGCACTTGTATGAAACTGTAATACTGTATCATACATCTGCGGTCAATCTTACGCATACTTGCCTTTACGTTTCTTCTCTGTCAGCCTATGGAAGTATCTGATAGTTGTTCAAGGATAAACCTAACCTTGTGAAAGTTGGAAAAAGATTACACCATTCTTGGGTATTTCCAACAGCCTTCGACGCAATGAGAATGTATGACATCAGGTCCAATCACTATCGAAGTACTAGTGCCAAGGTTAGATGTATCAACAGGTGCTATAGAGAAGTTTGGATGTATCTAGAAGTGTTATTCAAGCAATTCAGGAATATCTATATTATTATTGTATGCATCTGGTTTTATTGGAATCTGCTTTCAAAGTACCAGAGGGTGTACTCAAAACAATTTGATATATGGCAATGAATTATGATTCATGCTATCGGTATGTGAGATGCATGGTGCGGTATCGAAGGTATTAGCAATTGCCCATTGTGAAATGCTTAATCTGAATGTTAACAACTAAACCAATCCTGCTTTTGTGCAGCACACTGATAAAAAACACAGCCAAGATCCATTTCACTAATAACATGCAGAAATACTGACACAACAACAGGAATCACACCAGCAAAAGGTACAACAGCTTTGAAGTCATAACTGAACAACTCAGCAATTCCGAACAACTGCACAAATCTTTCCTGGAGCTTCCAGATACTCCTGAATATGCTGAAAGCTGAGCGATATGTTCCCAGGTGCTCCAGGACTACTCTCCAGTGGTTCACAATGCTCCAGATATTGTGGAACAGAATTCAACAACTGTCTGATATGCATTGGGTGGTCTTCAAAATGTTAGAAGATCAAAGTACAAGAGGGTGCAAATATCAGAGACATCAGAACTATTGACTGCATCTCCATGACTATTCTGATACAATTTAAACCTGGAGCCATCATCTGCAGAAATGATTCTTAAATGTTCTATATAAAATAATACAATTCAATAAACTGTCTTGCTCCAGCACACTTTGATTCTACATTGATACAGCACAGTGCAAATTCATATCCAGATAATTGTTTACAATCCATATGCTTTTGATTATATTTGATGCAGCAGTCTCTTGCACCAAAATTGCCAGCCAAACTAATGTGCCGATGGGTACAATAGTTATCTTATTTGTCCCTGTGTCAATTTAGATAAACCTGTCAAGACAATTAGCCTAATTATGCAAATCTTTGTACTTTGTTGGAATCAACATTGCATATTGTTTTGCTTGAGGATGGAATACCCGTTGTTGGGTCTTCTTGAACATCATAGAAAACTTCAATATCAAATTCCTGGCTGGAGAGTATACCTGAACTTGGATAATTTGATTTGGTGGAGTCTGTGTAAAGTATAATACAGGAAAGAAGGAATTCTTCCATGGAAGGTGTTATGGAAGTCATTCTCTTCACTGTCCATATATTGGACCCAGATGTTGTATTATTTAGGCATGCTCCCATTGTTGGCTTTGGTATATTCTAACTTGCAATTATATTCCAGACACTGAACAGAATTAGAGCTGTGAAATGGTCAACAGTATTCCAATGGCCTGATTAAAAGAATAATAAATATAGAGCCTATGAGCACATTGTGCTCATATCTGAGCGCCAGTCCACCAACTTTGTGTGCCCAGTTCTCTTCAATTTCTGTATCAGAGAATTGTCAAAAGTTGGGAATTCCAAAAATGTCTTATGCATCTGTATGTAGTATTAGTTTGATACATCTGCACACTCTACCAACATGGGTTTCTCCCAGATAATGTATCTATTGTAATCCAGGGCAGAAAAATGGCACTTCCAGAAATTTCTGGAGGCTGAAAAGATTAGCTCACCATGCAGTAGACTGTTTCTTGGTAGTGGATAGTAAGCTGCAAACCATTGAAATGTCTGTATCATACCAGCCTTGAAACGCGAGATATAACAGTATCTCCGGTGCATAGGTAAAATTGGTACACTAGTTGTTATCCTTCAGAAACTGTTGATATTGATCGACTTTGATCCTAGATCAATTTGCTACTTGCACACTGTAAATAGGTACGCATTAAGCATATATCTGTAGTAAAACTGTTTCTGCAATATTTGTACAACAAGATATATCTTTGGATATCAGTAATGTATGATGCACTGTTCTATGGTTTTCCGGAACTCCTGAACAAAAATTACATACCATGAACGTTCAATCTCAATCAACCAGATTGCTTAATCCTCCAAGAACCACATCTGCCCACTGGAACTAACACAACATATCAGTCTCACCAGCTGATTTGTGACACATTCTGTATTTGTGATATGTCTGGTGGTGGCGACAGTTTCTACATTGGGTAGACATATTTGAAATCCAGCATACATATTTGGGGTTACGTTTGCCACCATATAAACCACATCTTCAACATCAATTTTCATCTAACCAAGTTGTTTGGTACATATACTTCTGGGACTGATTGGCTCAGACCAGACTTCCTGCAATAGTTATCACCTATAATGTTGAAATAATCTGTCAAAAACCTTGCATTTAACACGTATTACCGGGTAGATTTTACACTACAATTACTATTTTATATGTTGTCAATTAGCACCTGGCCATTTAGTTGCCACTTCTTTGCCTGATGTCAGGCAAACTTGAAATTGTATTTATCGGATTGTAATACCCTTTTCAGCCCTGTACAGAAGGACCTCCATTATAGTATAAATCTTTTAAAATGTTTGTTCTTGTAACTGATGGAATGCTCTTGTCAGAAGGTAATCTACCTTGGCATTCACAGACTTCGACATTGTCTGTTCTTGAATACCACATCAGCAAAGGGAAATTCGGTCTGTGTGTAATGGCTCCGTCAGAGTGGACTCCCTCTGTCAATGTCGTCCAAGAAATCCCAGTGGCAGCTTACTCCATGCCTGGGTTCAATACTGTGGGTCGGGTCGCATGTCGCCATCCCATCGCAGTTTCACTGTTTCATCCGGCCCTGTCAGTGTTCAATTTTGAACGAACACTGTGGGATTGTGGCCAACTGTGACCATACATAAGAATGGGTTCATTTGGTATGTGCTTGCGTCGGGGTTGCAATGTGATGGCTGATGGTGTGACAACCTCTCCTAGCATTCCTTCTACCTGTGCGCAAAACGCAATTCTCTCTTTACTTAATATACTCGTTATTGCAAGTCACCAGATCTATGTGGCTATTGCCAATCCTATGCTTGTTTGGTCCATCTCCTGTCTTACTATTGGTAGCTATCTCTGGAATTGTGTGCGCATGGCTGACGATTTTACCAAGGCTGAAAACTGGCAAAGCAACGGCTGCTGGTGCATTTCTCATGTGTACTAATTTTCAGACAGGATCCAAGTTACCCGAATTTGCAGGTATTGTTGTGAGCGCCAGGGCTAACCAGTACTCAACGGAAACTCAATCCTAGTTTTGAAGCTTGATTTTGAACAGTTGTTGCAGTTACCATGGGAGAGGACCATTCAGCGCGCCATCACACCTCCCCGGGCTTATCTTTTCCCACACGCAGTCGATCCTTTGGTCCCCTCAGCACAAGCTGTGGATTCCTGTCCATCAACAAATCTGAGATATGAGTTCACTTTCTACACCCTCAACTTAAACCTTAGTATGATGCCAGATACAGAGGGTGTCTGCGTGCAGTTGTTCGTACGATATTTATGTCTTGTTACAACTCGTATGGTTGATAAACTCCTGCATGCCATTGTATATTGTAATGCAGTGCATTGCGTTTTGTGTATTGTCGAGTTATGCTCTGCAGTGTTCGATCATATCGTCAGGATGCTTTCCATCACGGCGGTTTTGGGGTCGCATGGAATCTGGCTTCCCATATGACTGGGAGCTCAGGGGGGCAGCCAGATTGGTACCGGATGGGAAGACTTAGCAGATGGCAAATGTGCGCTCCCGACGCTGAGTGAGGGCTTGGCGATTGAGCTCTCTGATTTCAAGACTGAGAATGCAATGCTGAAAGGTGATTACTTTTGGCAGGAAGTTGAGATTGTGATTGGAGGTGTTCAAATCATTGTTGAGATTCATTTCATGTGCTTGTGCATGTCCCTTGGCAGAATACTGTTGTAAGGCTTGGTATCGACGAATCTGTTTGACCCAATGAGACATTCAGTGGATCCTCAGAAAATTGAATTCAGCATTTAACTCCTATGAAAAATCTATCTTGTTGCTGATCTAATTCCTCCAGGGGTTCAGATGTTGCCGCATCTTGGATGGCATCCAAGTTTCAGCATTTGTTTCCCCGTCTACCTTTCGCTCCTTCACGAGTTCTGTTCTCAGGGCACAGGCTTTGGCCATTACCTATTTGCTGGCTCATTGGAGAAAGAGAACATCTTTGAAGATGTGAAAACGACGCAAGGCATCTTCCATCTAGCTCAATATTGCATCATCGTGAGATGTATATCCAGCATACATATAGGATTCCAACTATGCCCCTGTGCACTCAATTGCGCGATTCAATATGGGATGTTGAGTGCGGCTTCTGCCTTGTACAGTCTGGGTTACGACTCCACGCAGGTACTGGCTAATTTCCTTCATTTCCTTTTCACTCCATTGGGAAACTTACTCATCAAACTTATTTTTTGGTGTGAGGTCATGGTACGCAGGCACGGATAACCAGATTGCATTGTTCCTGTCCAGCCCTTCATGTGTCTTCATGAAATGGTAAATCCACGTGAGGAGTTGTTCAAGCATGCCGATCTTCATTGAATGGAGGAGGTAGGGCTTCGGGAGGTTGCTCACAATACCAGGCAAATGTTGAAACAGGTTGAATCCACAGTGAACATTGCACAACAACAGTTCGGCATTGGCTGCCTTGGTGTTGGCATCGCTGATTGTTCTATACATGTTTGTGATCCTGCTGGGGGTGTAGCTTGGCAGGAGGGACATAATGTCCAAGTTCGTTCTTTGGACACTCGCACCCAAAACAGACATGCCGCTCAAGATGATGTAGGTCACTATACTCAGAGCAATCTGGAAGCCATGCTGCTAAAACCGATTTCCAACTCCTGAAGTTGCCATCTGCACAGAGAACTTACAAATACCGACTCTTGGCGCTGGGATATTGATTACAAGTGAGAGACTGGAGTACCTGCTGGAGTAACTCGTTCAGCACCTCTCGGTTTGTTTGCCGCTGCTTATCCAGCCGCTTCTGAGGAATCTTGTGATTCTTCATCGGAATTGGCAGGAGAGTGACCATTACAACGCTGTCTGTTGAGGGCATCTGGTGGATCTTCGAAGATCGATTGCCAACTGCCATATATCCAGGCCACTCTTTCTTGTAGCCAGAGAAATTGGAGATATGTTTTGTGTCAGAGATGAAGATCACGGGAAACAGTGTATTGACCATTCTGAGCTTTGACTCAATGTCGATTAGCACGTCATCATCCTCGGGTATGTTTGCTTACAGGTGTCTCCCACCACCAGTCTGCAGTGTGCCTTTCGGTAAAGAGGCGTATCTGTGGTGTATCAATGTTAAAGCAATGCTCAGGGGAGTAAATAAGATACTCAGCATAGGCTGGCTGCCGGATCCACCATCTCATGCTTTTGAAAATGTCTCGACTCCAGCAATTAATAGGGCGTCGGTGAATGTCATTCCATCTCATATCCTCGACCCTGTGTAGATCCGACTCCCCGAGAGCCTGATGATCTGGCATGCTGGCCACGAGCTTCTGGACGTCATCCCTGGTTTTGAAGCTTGGGAAATGCAGAGCGCTGAGTTCTTCCTTCAGCATGTTGTCATAGTACGTCTTAATACCCTTGTTCATGATCCCACAGTGGATATATTTGTACTCTTCACAGGTCGCTGACCGGTAGTAAGGATTGTTCTGGAGGTTGGTCTCAAGGCAACCCTGAGCGTCTCATTCCCATGGCTCAGCAATATAACCTTTCAGTGGAGCACCGGCACCGGGGTATGTGTCAGTGTGAGGCAGAGCCGGTGGTGGTGGTTGAGACTCCAAGCCCGCAATGTTTTCAATGTGTTCCAGGTTGGGAACCACATCAAAGGCTGTTACTGAATCCTTGTCAGGCTTGAATTCACGATGCTGAGCAGGTTCAATGCATCGTGCCGCGCTGTGAATAGGGCGATTCATCTGACATGCAACTTGAAAGTGTTCAGAATGGTGTAATTTGATATGTATACGTCGCCAGCTGTCTGAGGTGAACTTCTTTCAGCATAAATATTCGGGGCAAAAGACAAGGGACTTCTCTGGCATTGTTGACGACACGCTAGGAGTGGAGTATTCACTGTAGAAAGGGACGAAAGTTGGTGCTGTGACTGAACAGTCTGGAGCGGTGGTAACCTTACAATACTTTCAGCTAATTTGAGAGATTTATGGAGCCTCAACACCACCAGAAAGAGGTTCCTCACATGCTAGGAGTTGCAAAAATGCTCCATGCGCGATGTCCCATAATACTATGAATAAAATACAAAATACACCCTGAGCGATCCAAAAACCTCGGGACGCGTGTAATAATCACTGCCCGAGATGAATTGATCAGAATAAAGGAAAAAAACAAGCCCACTACTCCTAACCCAGACCAGCCAGAAAACATGAAAACCCTGAGCAACCAATACACCTCCACCCGTACCATAATCGGTGCCTGAGATGAATAGATTACAGCAAAGGAAACTCACAAGAGTAGAACCCAACTGTAACCCAAATGAAACAACCATCGTCTCTGCAACACCAGGACCGGTTCTCCCCTCGCCTACTGACCCATCCGAGCGCGCCACAGGCGGAGGGACATTGGGGAGACGGACATTGGGAAGACTGTCGCCAGTTGCCGATCCGCCAAGCAGCTGCTGATCCACATCGATATCTGAGGTGTTTCCGGCTGCCTCAGCATGTCGCAGAGTTGGCGCCGCAGGGCGAGGTTTTTGCAGTGTCACAAGCCCTAAAAACACAAACCCACCAAGAGGATGAGTCTTAGGAGTTCTTGGTTGTGGGTGTGGCTCTGGGATTCGTGGCCGTGGGGCAGGCACCAGAGGTTGTGGCCATGGGGTATGCCCATGAATCTGCTGGCCTTGCTCAGGTAGCACCATGGGCTGATCATCTACCATGGTATTTACATCGTCAGCGAATGTATTTACCATCCCTCCCTGGCCAATCGTCCAAGGTTCTTTGCCATCATCCTCATCCTCATTCTCCACCACCACCACCACCACCACCACCACCACCACCACCACCACCACCACCACCACCACCTCCTCCTCCTTCTCCTCCTCCTCCTCCTCCTCCTCAACATCCTCCTGTTGATTCTCCTCCTTTTCATCGTCACCCTCCCTTTCCATATCCACATTGCGGTCTAAATCAACGTCATATGGTGCGTCCACATCATTTTACAAGCGCATATCCACATCAGAATCATGTTCTGAGTCATATTCGCCATCCGACTCCACGGTGGAGTCTGTATCATCATCTGAGCAAATTGACATGGTCTGTGATGCTTCCGGCTCTGAATATACCCTCTCCAGTTAGTGTTCGATGTCCCATTCCTCTTGCTCCCTGTAAACAATCCACCGCGCTGCGAGCTTTCTTCCCCCGGGGTGTGTTCAAAAACACCATTCCCTTTCCCATTCCCAGTCCCGTTCCCAGTCCCGTTCCCATTCCCGTTCCCATTCCCATTCCCATTCCCATTCCCGTTCCCATTCCCGTTCCCATTCCCCTTGTCTTCCTGCGTTGCCTTCTCCTTCCCCTTCCTGTCTTCAGTCACCATCCATTTCCTTCTCCCATTCTTCATTCGCTTCCTTTGCCAGGTTCCTTTCTCACCACCCTGCGTGTCCTCCTCACCATCACCATGGTCATTGCCATTGCCATAGCCAAGATGGCTCCTTCCACCGCTTGGTGCTCTGGGATCCGCTCAGTTCATATCATCATCATCCTCGTCGATTATCTGATCCCAATTCAGTCATCTACTAATCACAAGAATGTCGCCCGGCTTGTACTGCCCGCAGATTGGCGGCTCAAGCTTTGCCCGGGGATCATCTCTACGGTACCAAGAGACATGCTCGGTGGTGCGTTTAACCTGCCCCGAGCTGGACGTCTGCAGATTGCAGCGATCTTCTTAATCCCGGAATGTATGTGGGTTGTCCCACATCCAATCATTCGTTTGGTCGTGGGTTTTGTTATTCATCTGCCCAACAGAGGAGCGGAAAGCTGCCCACCACTCCTTACATGACAAACACCTGCTCCGGCGGTGCGGCCACATTGGCAGGAATTGTGAAATGCGGCGAGTTGTGACCGGATGGAGATAGATTGTATCATAAAAGTGGTACCATTCCCGCTCATCCTCGATGCTGCAAACATTGTATATCCGTGTGAGTCCAAAGATGTGATTCAACATGAATCCCTTTATACTGGACCAATCCAACAACAAACTTCATTTTATAACCGATGTTGGCATTTTTCCCCTAGCAGTTGCCTTCCCCTTTCCTTTGCATCTGCCCTTTGGTGCCATCACTGTGAGTTGAAAATGAACCAACATCCGAGGCATTAGCGTTATGATACAGTTGCACGTAGTTGAAGGAAGCCCAGAGGGAACGTACAAAGTAGTGGAGATTATAGGGTGTTTTTCTGAACAAGAGGCAATGTTTTGTGCCAGTCACGTGATGTTGGGATAGTTCAGGATGCTGGTGGTGTCTTTCGTATGGGAGGAACAGAGAATGGAGGTGTAGGCGGGAAGATGGGATATATATACTCGACTTCCTGTGATTTCTTGGTTCAACTTGTTTTGTTGGTGAACAAACACAAAACGACCCAGCGTTCATCTTGCCAAACTAGCTGGCACCTCATGAATGTGAAGCCTCGAGAGGAGATTTAGTACCTGTGGAGAGGAAAGTTTACGACACCAGGGGTTGTGTTTGCATCACACACCACTTTTACCGCCCAGACCTTGTGCATCTTGGAGTGAACTGAGTAGTCCTCAGCATCTCTGAACTCTGCAACCATCCAACACGGCAACCAACATGCCTAGCGGTAGAGAAAGCACACACAACTGATGTTCTAGGATACAGAATACGTCGTTGTTTGCTTTCCGATGTTTTTAGCTCTGCCGATGGTGTATTTCCACAGGGAAGTGGAAGGTATACAAAATTGATGGTTCGAAGTATCATGCCAAGAATGAGTGCAATACGATGATAACCGTGGCAAGAAGGCATAAACACCCTTCACACAGTGCAAATAGACATTCAGACGTTGCTGTAACAGTGAATATCAATGCTGACTGTAATCAGATGGCAGTAAAAACAATGATTGAATGCTTTTCAAGGGATCTCGTCCCGAGTATCGTCATGGTTTAGAGTCTTGCGTGTTCTACACTGCGCCTCCCTTTTTGGTTGAATCCCTCCCTGGTCGCTCCTATAGTAGTCTCCCTTTCCTGCCATTCCACATGCATGCAGAGGAAATTATTCCTACAGTCTTAACGTCGAACATCTAGGTTGGACTCTGACTTCCGAAAGCGCACACGCTGACATGACTCCGGTTGTGCAAAATGGTTGATGTCTTGCGAATAGAGGCAAGCCGCATAAGCATGGGCCTTCGGGGAATTCTCAACTTCCCCCTACAAAGGGACGTGTTTTGGTATCGGCTGGCAAGATGGATTCTTCTCAAGGGGTAAGTTCCGTACTGTCTACAATCCGAGGTCCGAACTGCACGCCCTCATCTTCACGGAACAACTCTCGCATTGCAGATATCACTCAACGGGTGACTTCCACCCCGTCCACTCCGCAGCGACGGTTAATATAGACTCCAACCACCGTGCCAAGCAGAAGTAGTCGTAGTACAGCAGCACCCAGAGAAACCTCACAGACAGACTCAACGTGTCGAGTTGTATCCAGCCCCACATCCAACATTGGGAGCACTCCCACTCCTCCCAGCGGTCTTGAAACCCTGCCTGCCCCCTTTCCCAATCAAGAAGCCCACACAATTATTACAAATCCACTGCCACATCGAGCTACAGAACGGGATCGGAGACAGAGGTAGTCGCAATTGCAACTGCAGGCGGTGTCTCCATCTCATTCAATGGTCTCCGGCAGTTGCAGCATCCATCGATGTGGTCACTCAGTCATGATGTGTCATCTCTTTGCAACGGGCTGACCACTGGAGCTATACATGTGGAACAGATGGCTGTTTGAGAATGCAAGGGACTTGGAGATGGTAAGTTATGGAAGACGATGCATTGCAAAAGCATTCGCTGAAGCCCCACACTGGGAGATAACAGAGACGTACTGGAACACTGCTATATAGCAATACAACATTTGGTCCATAGCATCTGAGGCACACATAAAGAAGATCTTGAAACAGGTATGCTGAAGAAACAGCCCACGTTGGATAGTTTATGCTGAAACCAGTACCAGGTTTGAGCCCAAGTCGATAAGGTTAAATCACACTTTATTCACACAGCAACGGATAACACAGCAGAGCGTTATGATAGCCACCGCATTGAATCCGACGCAGAGCATTAGGAATTAATTGATTCCCATCTGGCAGACAATGAGCATAGTTTTCCTGTAGCAGAGCGTGTGGAATGTGGTGCACACAGTCCAGATATAACGCAGAGAGAGTCCAAAGCTGCTAACGAATGCCCAGTGTGCACTGTACTCCATGGTGGAAGCAATCCCCCAGTTTATGTACATCATTATCATCGGGCAAACAACCACAGTAAGTATGTTGATGGATTTTATAATTCCATGATTGACGACAAGGACAGTCATATACCCTCACCACTGATCATGTTTACCTCCACCGCGTTGCGCCATGCTCTCTTGGAGTGGCAAAAGAACAAATGTGTTCATTCGAAAGCATCCAAGTCAAAGCTGAAAGCGGACAGACCTGATCGCTCGAACCACTTCAACTACGAGAATGATGGCGGAAAAAATGCATCGTGCTGAGCTGCAACGGGTCGGGAGTTGTTAACCTCGCCTGGCATTGCAGACACATATACATTCTTGATGTATCCCTGGAACGCACTACTGGAGAGCTACCAACAGAGGGTTCATAAAAACACTCTTGCTCCAGTCAAGCATCAGGTGCAACAGGCGGAGAACCCAACGCCTGCCGGCATCCTCAGCATGAAAGCAGCACCTGTTGAAATTGCTATTCTTCTTGAGTATTTCACCTCTGAAGTGGCCCTGGAGGAGCTTCAGATCGGAAGCACTGACCCAACCTTCCAGATAGAAACCAAATGGACAGATGACAAACTGCATTTTGGGATGCCAGGGGGCAGAGGGGATCACAACAATGAAGGTGGGGAAAGCGACAAGCGTGATGTGATCCTCACCGGCAGTTGGTGGTGACGGGCCACGAATGAACTCACGAGGTTTGACTGTGGATTGAGTGATCTCGACAGGTAGGAAGGCCAAGATGGCCACGATGCTGATGGGGATGAGGAGGAAGAAGCATCGCAAGCCGATGATGGATCAACGCAGAATGGGGAGGACTGAGGGAATAATACTAGACTGTGTGAAGATTGGACAGTATATTTCAGACGTGTAAAATACAATAATGGCAAAGCAAATGCAACTGCAAGCGATGTATCTGAAGCGAAGACTGTATTGTAATGAGTGACAACATCTCAAAGCCAAGCATATATGGGGAGAGTGCAGCGTCCGATAAATAGCAATACCAGAGAGGTATGATGAGGCACTTGGCCAGAGAATGCCATAACCATTGCGAGGTGCTGTGTACATGGCTACAGCATAACTGCAGCCCCTGCGAAGATTGTGACCCATGTGTTGTTCTGATGGTGCATATATGTCGCCACATTCCAGGCGCAAAGTAAAGGAGGTAGGTATGTCACACAACCTGTCGCCTGGGCGATGGGAAGCATTTGATTCTCCGGCAGAGGGTATGAGGGTCTGTCAGAGCCATCAGAGCTGTCTGGAACAGCCCGGCGTTTCTCACGGAAACTAGGGTTGTTGCTGATGTCGTATGCACACTGAAGAATCTTTGGATCACTCATCTTAGGCTGAAATAGAAATATGTTAATGAATGCTTGTGATAGTGTTAGTTACAGGTGGTTCGCATTGTTGGGAAATATTCAAAAGAAGTTGGGGTTGTTGAAGTTTCATTCGTCACATATCAAGTGTATGAAATTCCTAATGACATACAAGTGGGAGATTTAACTCTTCAACTATTCAATAACTTCAGTGATTTGCATCTATGCATAATATTCCTGCTTCAACGAAATGTAGTTTTGTCACTGGGATACTCTGGGCGTTGGTTGGAGTAGTGAGACCAGAATCCCTGGATAGTCAAATCTCCTAGTTGACCAAATGTATGCAGTAGCCTTGGAGTATACCAACCTGTACCAATGAAAATTTTTTGAGTTGACTGCACCCATCCAGAGGCATACAGGTGTGTCTGGAGGTGCTGGTGAAAACTTTTTGATGATACAGACAAAGTGGTGTCAATATTGGAAGTATTAGGGAACTGAAGTCACAAGCTTGGAAGCTGATGAAATCAATGTTGCATTCAGCAGTAAAAACACACTATTCTCTGAGACAGTTACCAGTGCAACTAGAAGTTTTACATTTAGCTTGTTGTTTGATGACTTTGAAGCACATTTTGATATCAGATACCTATTGAGATATCTATTAATTAATGTATCAATTGTTCAAATGATTGAAAGATGATCTTCTATACTGACTAAACGTGGTACTCATAAACGATTGGAAGTTCGCCTGTAGTTGGTGATCAGATCAACATAGATATCCAGACGAAGTATATCATTGAGTGGAAATAGCTATGTACTTGGAGACTATGGTTGTGCGAAGTTACCTGCTATGATTAAGACAACTACACAATTTACTGAGTGTATCTGCTGAAGAAAGTTATGAAATACGCTTGAGGACAATTTTCCAGTGTTATTCATGAGAATCTTGAAGGTTGTAATCAACGATATTTTGAAATGCACCTGTCATCAGAGGTCAGGCAAAATTGGAGGAGGTCAATGTGGAGGCAGTTGATCAGAAGGGAGAAGCAAGGAGTAGTAAGATACTATTTATTAGTTAATTCCCAACAGTGGAAATGTAACCAATTGACATTATCATAGAGCTTATCAAGAGCCTGGCAAGTGTCAGTAGATCAGAAAAGAGGAATATTGGGAGCTGAGACTATATTGTAGAGTTGCCATACAATCTTGAAAATAATAAGTGACTAGCTCAGAGACCAACAATCTTGGGTAGTATCTGACATTGATGATAATGGATGATTATTGTATGGAGAAATTGAGAGGGTTGAGCCAAAATTATTTTCTCCAGTGCAGGTAGAGTTGAGGACCAAGAAGAGAGTGATGGTTCAAAAACGTGGAAACAATATTGGAGGTTATGTACTTATGTGAGAAGTCGGAGGGACAATCTACCTGATAGGATTTGGAATGCAATTTATTTGTATTGTTACATTCCAGACCAGGTGTTGTGGAAGCTAAATTAGATATCGGACATTGACTGACAGCATTAATCATTGTATAATCCATTTTCTCATTCTGATTCCTCCAATCTCCTCTCATGTCCATCTCCCATCTCTTGCTGTCTCATCTCCAACTCAACCTTTACATGAGAACTTGAAATTATGGAATGCAATTCTGTTACTTGATGCCATAATCATAGGTTAATACTGAGTACAGTATCAGCATCAGATTTACTTTCTGCTGCACCCAGCCTGTTACACTTTACATTTCTCATCTCTCAGTGCAACATGTTATACACTGCACACTGTATCTCTATGATCCAAAGTGAACAAATTAATTCAGTCTTTGGTCCCATTAAATCTCCCTTTCAATCGACTGCCTCCACATTGAATACCTCTAATTCTGCTACAATGCTGTCTCAAATTAGATGTCTAAGTCCAATGCATTATAGTCATCTTGTTGGAACAATGATCAGCTCACAGTACATCTCGCAACTCGATTCATCACTGAGTCTCGGTTGAGACAGTCTTGGCCTTCAACTGTATCTCAATACTACCACAATTGTACCCTGTCGATGAATATTGAAACTGCCTCTATCATAATCTTGAACAGAATCTCCTACCTTGCTTGACCAGTGCCTTGAAGTTTGTTTTTCTGTTCAGTGGATTTGGCCCCACATTGTACCTCTATGTTTGGTCAGTGATAATGTGCAAGGGGACTACCAATGGTGCTCGAAGTGTCATCAGCTACCAGCTTCATTCTGCAAACATATATAGATAGACTAAAATAGATGAAATACGACATATTACAATGTTGTCAATCTTTTTGCAAATGTAAAACACTAATGTTGAACAATGATAAATCTGATTGATAAAATATCGTATAGTTATGGGATTTGAATTACTGCAAACAACTGCAGTGACAATATAACACTAAGTTTGAAAACCGCAGCAGATCTACACAGACATCTTAGCTTCATTTGGGATCTCCCAAAGACCTGCCCACAGGTCACAGCTCATGTGAAATTTGACTAACTTAGAAGTCCAATTTTCAAGTATTGTAAATGTACATTCACATCTGCAGGTGCTTACAGAAGTGCTTGTGGAAGTTAATACAGTATCTGAGAACACAGGGCAAAGCATCAGGGGGGGATTCAAGCAGCTGGAATCAGTTCAAAGTACTAGTGAGGTACTCTAGAGAATCTGGGAGGTTTGCATATGGCTTCTGGAAAATTTTACATTTTACTAATATTGAGGAAATATTCATCCCATGCTCACTCCGCAGATTCACCTAATCCTCGACAAGTTGTGGCTATTGCCCCTCAGCGATGTCTGTTGGCTTTGGCAGCCCGATGAATGACCTCAGCTGCTGCTGGAATGTGTTAATAATATACTAAACTGACCTTTGAAATACCTGAAATCTAGAAATGTCAAGACTCAATGTAACATTCATTTCAAATGCATTTTACAATATTAATGCCTATGGCACTTCACTCACATGTGATCCATGGACATGTGCCAATTGGCTGTACAAAGTCATCATAGTTATAATCAGAATACTGGCAGTGAATTGGGCTCCAATTGTTGTCTACTTCTACTATAACAGGAACAGTGTAGCAGAAACAATGTGTGTTGAAATTGTATTACAAGCTGTGTGGTGATTATTTTAATTTTCCAGATACATTACCAAACAAAATTGCTCTGATCAATTTCTTAAGGCAGAAGCGAATGCACTCAAATCATTTTACCAGAAGAAGGTTATATTATAACAATCAAAAATATTGACTGTGCCAAGACCAACCTGGATGAATAGTTGGCAGCAAAATTCCATCAGTTCTGGAAACTTCAGATTGTAACAATTATACTTCAAATCAAGGTTTTATGAACAGGGTTGAAACATTTACAATAACAACTGCTGCAATGTTGGTGGGTACCCAGAAGGAGTCCAAAGATCAATAACCACATTGTTGGATGATGATTGTTAGCGGGGCAAAGAGTAATTGGAATGTGAAATCTATACAGTGATATCAGTTAAATGCCAGCTCTTCAATAGGTTATTCTCACATTATAATTAACTACTAATACAGTAAGTTAGAATCAAAGCAACCTTATCCAACAGCATACTTGAACAAGCATTACCAAAAATAGCAACTACAGTTGAAGCGGACCCTTCGATGGCACCAGACTATGCTTACAACCCCAGGGTGGAAATAGAAGCAAGTGAATTCTGATTTGAGACAGATACTATACGATGGAAAACTTGTTATACCAAACCCAATGTACACCATCGGGTGTGAGAGAATCAAATACTGCCTTGAATAGGTAGTACTCAATCAAGAATCCATTTTCAATGTACCTGATGGAGAATGATGCCAGGCAAAATACAATCGACATTTAGCAGCTCCGGACACTTATCCCGTCGTCTGAGATATATTCGGAATGTTCTAGAATACTTCAGAAGTGTGGTTCCCTTATGGAATCACTGCACATTGATAATTGTAACAAATTGTTTAGCATATATTATGGTATGAGTACATATTGACAATGTGAAAGAGATATATTAATCTTGTTATAATGTTAATTACATTTAACATATGCTCAAGCATAATAACATCTTTACAGACTATGAGTCCTTGGAGATGGCATAGCAATATTTAATCGTTTAAGACTTATAGGATATCAACTTTGCTAAACATTTCAGTTATCTGTCAACTCCTGATAAATGGTAAAATTCACATATTGCCTATCTTTGACATCTCCAGAAATATCAGGATGTGTCTATTCTCAGTACTGAATAACAAAACATTATTTCAGCAAAATCAATATCTGTGAGATAAGCCAAAGTATAAAACATTCCAAATGCAATAATGCATTCTGTGACTTCAGAATGTCAAACTTGGGATGGCCATGTCATACACAAAGTGAAGAAGACTGTGAGTATGAAGTCACTATGTTGGTACTGGGATATGATCAGTATGGCCTCATTGACAGTATATTCAATACCCTCAACAGCAGTTGCTTTTCTACTGGCCACCATTTCACAGCCCTACCTACATTAATAGTCAGGAGTTTGACTTTCAGCCAGAGTATACCAATGTGATTACTAGGATTATTGTGAAGCACATATAATCAATATCCATTACACGCAGTATGGAGTGAAGAGTGAGGAGATGGACCTGGGTAATATGTTCGGAGGATGGGTTTCCTGCCATTATGGATTATACTTCGACTACACTTTACTGAATCTGATTCTCCAATTTCAGGTGCATCTGCCAGCTTGAAGAACAACATTGACCTGTTTTGGAATTTGCAAGAAGTCTCAACAACTGGTATTATAAGTTGAAGCTCAACAATATATGGTGGTAGTTCCAACAAAGTACAATGAACTGCCAAATTGAGCTGATTGAATTGATGGGTTCATCTGTATTCTCTAACAGACTGTTATGGGGGAATTTATGCCACATAATTCAATACAACATTTATTAGACTTAAATGCAGCCGCCTATCCAAACCAGCACATCCCATTCCTCTTCTTTCCCAAGACTCAACCTCCTACTTACACATAAGAGCTCACCATTCAGCTTGGTGTATCCACGGTGCTTCTTCGGAAAACTCATTAAAGGGTAACAACCCAGTAGTGATGTACCAGTGCAGATCGTACTGAATAGCCCTGATAACATCGAAGTACGAAATGTGCCAGGAGATGGGAGTTGAATCCTGCTCGTTGCGAGTGAACAAACTATCTCCAAATGTTCTGTTGACCTCTTGATGTGTGTATTGAGATGGTGTCGGTGTGTTCGAAGTCATATAAGGGGTATTCACAAAGGCGGGATAAGGAAGAAATCTTGAAGGTGTTTGTTGATAGAAAACTTAATAATATTTTATGGTGTTCTTCGCTGGTAATGTCTGACTGTGGATTACTGCTAGAGCTTGGTTCTTCTCATTGCTGGAACAATGTGAGCTTGTTATACTCAGGACTTCAGCTCAAGTTTGGTCTCAGCCTCACACTATGACATATCGGTTTCTTGATAGCGTATCTCAGGGATTGTCTTCAGAGACCCGGCGATAGTGCCATAAGTTCCCTTAGGTTATCGTGTTCATGCATGAGACGGTTCAAAGTGTTACTCTCCCCGGTGGCGCCATCATCATGTCATGATACCAATATGAAATCTGCCAGCTCATAACTTCAACTTAGACATCTCGCATTGCATTTGTTCAGTAGTTGGAACATCTGACCACTAATAGTCCTATCAGTGCTTATTGCAATTTATAATATCTCCTGGTTATTGCATGCCTAGCCCATTAATTTGGCTATTCGGCAATGCATTCAGAGATTTGATCAGCGAATAACCGATACTCTGCCCACGTAGATTATAACACGCCAATGACGTTGCAATGCATACTGTCTCAACCCGATGAGCAGGTTTGCTTCTGGCCTCATATCTTCGGCCAATGTCAATAATCCCACAGACACACACCTCATGCATACGGCCCAGGCGCCTTATTTGGGGTGTGGGTGCATCCAGCACCCACACCTAACCAGCCACTAACAAGCCACTAGCGGGGCACCTCGTAGCCATGCCCACCCTCAGCCCCCCGCTTCCACATCTATCCAACTTTGAGCTCAATTATCTCCATGAGTTTTACTTTGACCAGGATATTGCTTATATATGAAATGTAGTTAACAAGATGCTCTTTCACTTGCTTGTCTCCTCTTTTAGTTTCCTCTAAAATTCAAGGAGTGGTTGTAGATCAAGTACAGTGGCTTAGACTATACTTAGCACTGTTGA
>Ga0307512_10001317_pt1 | contig 35542 bp, 30 predicted proteins | sample 14_EM_MG_FD_200267 | JGI IMG/M metagenome (GOLD analysis project Ga0307512, IMG submission 200267) | Populus trichocarpa ectomycorrhiza microbial communities from riparian zone in the Pacific Northwest, United States - 14_EM | ecosystem: Host-associated > Plants > Roots > Unclassified | place... | reverse complement strand
CTTTTGTTTGAGCACAATTAGCACCAGTCAGTTCATGGAGCACTGATCTGACTGGTTCATTCACGGAAGGTGGGGCTCCGTGAACTAACCGGTTACTCCGCGGACTGATATTCTCCGCGAACTGACTAGAACATGCCTTGTGTGGTTTAGTTCGGGATTGTAATATCATTCCGACGTATCGGCTGAGGTTTTGGTTATTTTTTGTTCTTTTTCGGCGGGTTGTACTGTATGTGATTGGCGGTGTCTGAATTTTATCTCTTAAGTTGGTGTTGGCTATCATTGGTAGTTAGTGTGGTTTGCAAAGTAGTGGTGTCTTGCGTCAGACAATGCGGGGTTCGATCTTTACGCCAGGTACTTCTCCCAGTACTCGAGCAAACATCTGGCTCATTGAACAGATAGAAATTCTCTAGCCTTGAAACATGATGGGGTTCTTCACGCCTACCTCTCGCACTGTTGCAACAATGTGGACGAATCATGTTTAAAAGGTGGAAACTGCAGATGACTGCAAAGCCACATTTCCCTGTTGACAACTCTCTACTCCGCCTTCATTGGCGAATTGTGCTGATTATCCCTAATTCGAGTAGATGGAGCTGAGGTGTGAGAGGAGATTCTGTTGTCTATAGTGTCTTGGCTTGACAGAGAAAGGAGGAAAAGAACGAAGGCAGCCCTGCCGGTACAGTGATATCACTATTAGGCAGTTTTGATAAATGGGACGAGTAGGTGATGGTCTGCATATAATAGAGCTATGAAATTGTACAAGTTGTGTTGCTGTCTTGTATATATCTTGTATATTTTGAGTCGTTCTCTCTTCTCTCTGTACAATAATATACGCGCACGGTTCTCCGCATATTGCAATGCAATAGCAGATGTTGAATTGTGCGATGCAGAAGAAAATCTCGTAATTTATCGAAAGGTAGAGAAACCTGTGCCTTAAATACAGTGAGCGTCAGGAAATTCCGTCAGTCTCCGGGGGCCGCCGAGAGTCGCGATTGAAGTAGCAAGTAGAGAGTGCCGAAGTGGCGGGTGCCAAAGAGTGAGAATTTGTGTAGAGTGTGCCGGCGACTCCAAACAACCCCGAGAGACCTCTCTAGTCCTCGTTCGAGGCCATATAGTAACCGCAGATTCTGTCAGACCACCGAGTGAATTTTATGATACCTGCTTACCTCTGGGCTGATTGCCGCGGTAGCTTAGGACACATACATAGACAGCGCTAGTGTAGCAAAGCTATATCCTGCGTTACCAACGTCGTTCCGGCTGCCTCCAAATATACTAGCCTGAACGGTAGGCGAGGATAAGGTTTAGCTGTGGGCGTAGCCCTGTAGGGCTACATACTAGGGCACTGGTGCACGAATATACATTTGCTCGGCAGCATGAGTAGTAGACAGTTCTAGACTCAAAGTCACTCTAATAAGGAGAGGTGACCAATGTATTGGCAGCAGGGGAGAATTTTAACCTCGAGCCAGTTCTGAACTTAAATTATTACCCAGTCTGTCTTTTGTGCTGGCCCAACGTTCTGCTAATTGCGAATAGATTCTGTTAGTAGCATAGAAGATTGGGAGAATGTGGCTACCCCGGAAATACCCGATGATAGTGGAAAACCGGAACACTTTCGGAAGATATAAATGTACTTCACGTACCAGCACTCCATAGTCATCCGTACAATTGATATCATCCTGTCCGCGTCTACCCGCAGGTCTATAGGACTTTATAGTGCTGTATATCAAATTTCCTATGGAATACTGTCCGAAACACTGCTTCTCTACGGGCTGCGCGTCGCGCAAGGTCATTTTTATCGGTGACCAAAATCCCATTGGATCATATGCAGTCCCAATTTTGCTCAAGTAGTTACCCACAATTCATAATGCATAACTTTACTAATCGTAGGCTGCATAAAGTAGGATTCGCACACCTTGGCAGAACACATCCAAGTGTCCAATCGCAACCGTAATACCCGTACTCTATAATGATCTCAACAAACATTGGACAACTTGCGGATGTAACCAAGAAACATATCAACTAATCGTAAGTAAAAGCAGATACATACTAGCTTGCAATTCTCCAAGTAGCACAGCTGAACCGAAAATGAGAAAAGATATATTCAACCAACAAAGCGGATTTACAATTTCGAACTACAGATACTAATAACCACACAGAGGCCATTGAACACTGTGCCTAGCTAGGTCCTCCAGATTTTGGATCCGATCCCACTGATCCACCGCCTAGAATTCAGTAAGCCATGGAGTATGACAACGGAAAATAGTCAGGGCGAAACCTCAAGCCTATCCTATAACGTCGCCGGGTTGTGGAGATGCCGGCATGAGAAGGAAGTTGCTGGGTTGTGGAAGAACGTCGTCGGGTTGAGGAAGGACGTCGCCGGGTTGTGGAGATGCCGGCTTGAGAAGGAAGTTGCTGGGTTGTGGAAGAACGTCGTCGGGTTGGGGAAGGACGTCGCCGGGTTGTGGAAGGAACCCGTTCACTCCCAACACTATCAGATTTACCATTAAGGCTAAGAAGTCAACAGCACCAAGATCATATTAGCCATCTTCTACATTGTCTGGGAACGTCCGAGGAAATATACAAGCTGTATGTAGAACCGAGTGATCGCGCTCATTAGCCGACATCGCCGCCAGGAGATTGCAGAGAAACTCACCTTCTATAACATACGTCATAGGCACAGGTCAGCTAGCCACTGTGGGGATGGCGAACCATGAGCGGATACTAACATACTGTCAAAGTCGTCAAGTTGAGGTTAGTCAAACGTATTGATAGAAACAGGTGCAGGGACCTTACACTCTACAATTGATAATAGACTCATTAGATTCACATCAGTCCACGATCAATACGGCGGGAACATGATACAACTAACTTTCTATTAAATTACGACATCATATTCCAATTAACCACTGGTAATGACGGCTTGGAACAGCGAAGTAAAAACTCACCGACTATGATCAAGCCATCAAGTAGATGTTAGCCACAAGTAGTCCTGATAGTAGTCTAGGAAAAAACCCACACGCTGTCACTGCCGAATCGGGCCATCGGGCTCGCGTCAGAGCCCCGCACCAGGAGCAAGCGGGGGACCGATCTGCATGGGAGAAACTCACAAGCTGTCGGATCAGGTCATCGGGCTCGCGTCAGCACTCGGCACCACAGAGCAAGTGGAGGAGCTATCTGCATGGGAGAAACTCACTCGCTGTCGGATCAGGCCATCGGGCTCTCGTCAGCACTCGGCACCTAGAGCAAGCGAGGGAGCCATGTGGATGGGAGAAACTCACTTGCTGTCGGATCAAACCATCGGGCTCTCGTCAGCACTCGGCACATAGAGCAAGTGGGGGAACCATCTGCATGGGAGATACTCACTCGCTGTCGAATCAGGTCATCGGGCTCTCGTCAGCACTCGGCACCTAGAGCGAGCGAGGGAGCCATCTGCATGGGAGAAACTCACTTGCTGTCGGATCAAACCATCGGGCTCTCGTCAGCACTCGGCACATAGAGCAAGCGGGGGAGCCATCTGCATGGGAAAAACTCACAGGCTGCCAGATCAAGCCATCGGGCTCGTCAGCATTCCGCACCTAAGAGTAAGCGGGGGAGCCATCTGCATGGGAGATACTCACAGGCTGTCGGATCAGGCCATCGCGCTCGCGTCAGCACTCGGAGCCTAAGAGCAAGTGGGGAAGCCATTTCCATGGGAGATACTCACTCGCTGTCGGATCAGGCCATCGGGCTCTCATTAGCACTCGGCACCTAGAGCGAGTCGGGGAGCCATCTGCATGGGAGAAACTCACTTGCTGTCGGATCAGGCCATCGGGCTCTCGTCAGCACTCTGCAAATAGAGAAAGCGGGGGAGCCATCTGCATGGGAGAAACTCACAGGCTGTCGGATCAAGTCATCGGACTCTCGTCAACACTCTGCACCTAAGAGCAAGCGGGGGAGCCATCTGCATAGGACATACTCACTCGCTGTCGGATCAGGCCATTGGGCTCTCGTCAGCGCTCGGCACCTAAGAGCAACCGGGGGAGCCATTTGCATAGGAGAAACTCACTCGCTGTCGGATCAGGCCATCGGGCTCTCGTCAGCGCTCGGCACCTGGAGCAAGTGGGAGTCATTTGCATGGGAGAAACTCACAAGCTGTCGGATCAAGCCATCGGGCTCTCGTCAGCATTCGGCTCCTAAGAAAGGGGGGAGCCATCTGCATGGGAGATACTCACTCGCTGTCGGACCAGGCCATCGCGCTCGCGTCAGCGCTTGGCACCTAAGAGCAACTGGGGGAGCCATCTGCATGGTAGAAACCCACTTCCTGTCGGATCAGGCCATCAGGCTCTAGTCAGCACTCTACACCTAAGAGCAAGCGGGGGAGCCATCTGCATGGGAGATACTCACAGGCTGACGGATTAGGCCATCGCGCAGGCGTCAGCACTCGGAGCCTAAGAGCAAGTGGGGAAGCCATTCGCATGGTAGAAACTCACTTCCTGTCGGATCAGGCCATCGGGCTCTCGTCAGCACTCGGCACCTAGAGAAAGCGGGGGAGCCATCTGGATGGGAGAAACTCACAAGCTGTCGGATCAAGCCATCGGGCTCTCGTCAGCACTCGGCACCTAGAGAGAGCGGTGGAGCCATCTGCATGGGAGAAACTCACTCGCTGTCGGATCAGGCCATCCGGCTCTCGTCAGCGCTCGGCACCTAGAGCAAGTGGAGGAGCCATCTACATGGGAGAAACTCACAAGCTGTCGGGTCAAGCCATCGGGCTCTTGTCAGCGCTCGGCACCTAGGAGCAAGAGGGGAGCCATCTGCCTGGGAGATACTCACAGGCTGTCGGATTAGGTCATCGGGCTCGCGTCAGCACTCGGCACCTAGAGCAAGAGGGGGAGCCATCTGCATGGGAGAAACTCGCTTTCTGTCGGATCAGGCCATCGGGCTCTCGTCAGCGCTCGGCACCTAAGAGCAAGCGGTGGAGCCATCTGCATGGGAGATACTCACTTGCTGTCGGATTAGGTCATAGCGCAGGCGTCAGCACTCGGAGCCTAAGAGCAAGTGGGGAAGCCATTTCCATGGGAGAAACTCACTCGCTGTCGGATCAGGCCATCGGGCTCTCGTCAACACTCGGCACCTAGAGAAAGTAGGGGAGCCATCTGTATGGGAGAAACTCACAAGCTGTCGGATCAAGCCATCGGGCTCTCGTCAGCACTCGGCACCTAGAGAACGCGGGGGAGCCATCTCCATGGGAGAAACTCACTCGCTGTCGGATCAGGCAATCGCGCAGGCGTCAGCACTCGGAGCCTAAGAGCAAGTGGGGAAGCCATTTCCATGGGAGAAACTCACTCGCTGTCGAATCAGGCCATCGGGCTCATGTCAGCGCTCGGCACCTAGAGCAAGAGGGGGAGCCATCTGCATGGGAGATACTCACAAGCTGTCAGATCAGGACATCGGGTTCTCGTCAGCATTTGGCTCCTAAGAGCAAGCAGGGGAGCCATCTGCATGGGAGATACTCACAGGCTGTCGGATTAGGCCATCGCGCAGGCGTCAGCACTCGGAGCCTAAGAGTAAGTGGGGAAGCCATCTGCATTGTAGAAACTCACAAGCTGTCGGATCAAGCCATCGGGCTCTAGTCAGCACTCTGCACATAGAGCAAGTGGGGGAGCCATCTGTATGGGAGAAACTCACAAGCTGTCGGATCAAGCCATCGGGCTCTCGTCAGCATTCGGCTCCTAAGAGCAAGTGGGGAGCCATCTGCATGGGAGATACTCACTCGCTGTCGGATCAGGCCATTGGGCTCTCATCAGCGCTCGGCACCTGAGAGCAACCGGGGGAGCCATCTGCATGGGAGAAACTCACAAGCTGTTGAATCAGGCCATCGGGCTCGCGTCAGCACTCTGCACATAAGAGCAAGCGGGGGAGCCATCTGCATGGGAGATACACACTCGCTGTCGGATCAGGCCATCGGGCTCTCGTCAGCACTCGGCACATAGAGCGAGTGGGGGAGCCATCTGCATGGGAGAAACTCACAGACTGTCGGATCAGGCCATCGGGCTCTCGTCAGCACTCGGCACCTTGAGAGAGCGGGGGAGCCATCTGGATGGGAGAAACTCACAAGCTGTCGGATCAGGCCATCGGGCTCTCGTCAGCACTCGGCACCTAGAGAAAGCGGGGGAGCCATCTGCATGGGAGATACTCACTCGCTGTCGAATCAGGCCATCGGGCTCTCGTCAGCACTCGGCACCTAGAGCAAGTGGGGGAGCCATCTGCATGGGAGATACTCACAAGCTGTCGGGTCAAGCCATCGGGCTCTTGTCAGCGCTCGGCACCTAAGAGCAAGAGGGGAGCTATCTGCATGGGAGAAACTCACAGGCTGTCGGATCAGGCCATCGGGCTCTCGTCAGCACTCGGCACATAGAGCAAGAGGGGGAGCCATCTGCGTGGGAGAAACTCACCGGCTGTCGGATGAGGCCATCGGGCTCTCGTCAGCGCTCGGCACATAGAGAAAGCGGGGGAGCCATTTGCATGGGAGTAACTCACTTGCTGTCGGATCAGGCCATCGGGCTCTCGTCATCCCTCGGCACCTAAGAGCAAGCGGGGGAGCCATCTGCATGGGAGTAACTCACTTGCTGTCGGATCAGGCCATCGGGCTCTCGTCAGCGCTCGGCATCTAAAGCAAGCGGGGGAGCCATCTGCATGGGAGAAACTCACTTGCTGTCGGATCAAGCCATTGGGCTCTCGTCAGCGCTCGGCACTTAAGAGCAAGCGGAGGAGCCATCTGCATTGGAGTAACTCACATGCTGTCGGATCAGGCCATCGGGCTCTCGTCAGCGCTTGGCACCTAAGAGCAAATTGAGGAGCCATCTGCATGGGAGAAACTCACAGGCTGTCGGATCAGGTCATCCGGCTCTCGTCAGCACTCAGCACCTCAGAGCAAGCGGAGTCATCTGCATCGGAGAAACTCACTTTCTGTCGGATCAGGCCAATGGGCTGTCGTCAGCACTCGGCACCTCAGAGCAAGCGGAGTCATCTGCATGGGAGAAACTCACTTTCTGACGGATCAGGCCATCGGGCTGTCGTCAGCACTCAGCACCTCAGAGCAAGCGGAGTCATCTGGATGGGAGAAACTCACTTGCTGTCAGATCAGGCCATTGGGCTCTCGTCAGCGCTCGGCACCAAAGAGCGAGTGAGGGAGCCATTTACATGGGAGATACTCACTTGCTGTCGGATCAGGCCATCGGGTTCGGGTCAGCTCTTGGCACTGGAAACAAGCTAGGAAGTCATATGGGAGAAACTCACTAACTATCGGATCAGGCAATTGGATTCACGTTAGTTGTCAATTTTTATGGCAGCAACTATCTGAGGATAATTTGAAACTAACACTTTTTGAGCAATATCCAGTGCTGTATTCCCTTTTTTATTCATGGCTTCTTTATTCACGTGCAATGTGTTCACAAGTACTTGCACTGTACTTTCCCGCCCGAATGGTGCGGCGAAATGAAGCGCCGTATGATTCTGATTGTCTGTAGCTTCCCTGTTTACACCAAATTCGTTCACTAGAAATTGGACTGCTGTTTTGTCTCCGAGAATTGCTGCCCAATGCAGGGCCTCCCGCCCCCCAACATCTTTAGCTCCTGCATTCGCTCCACAGGTAGCGAGTAGTCGGACTGTGCGCTGGTGTCCTCGGATTGTCGCGTAATGCAGGGAGGTAAATCTTATGTTGTCTGTAGTCTCTATGTCGGCACGCAGAGTCTGAACAAGCAACTGCACAGTGGAGTTGTGGCCATTCGAAGCTGCATGGTGCAACGCGGTTCTTCCGCTCTCGTCCTTGGCCTCCTTGTCGGCTTGCAGACTCTGGACAAGCAGTAGCACCGTTGAGTCGTGGCCGTTCGATGCCGCATGATGCAGCACCGTTTTTCCGTTTTTGTCCTTGGCCCCCTTGTCGGCGTGCAGAGTCTCAGCAAGCAGTAGCACCGTGGAGTCGTGACCGTTCGATGCCGCATGATGCAGCGCCGTCCGTCCTTCGTGGTCCTTTACCTCCTTGCGAGCATCACCGTCGACAAGCAGGCTCACCATGGTGTCATGTCCCTTCGTAGCTGCGAGCAGCAACGCTGTCTGCCCCTTATTGTCTTTGGCATCAGTGCGGGCCCCTTTGAGTAATAGCACTCTTGCAGTGGCCACGTCCCCAGCCTTTGCAGAGATGAGCAGTGGTGTCTTCCGAAGCAAACAAGCTTCTTTGTCAGCACCGGCTGTTAATAATGCTTCAACCACTCGAGAATACTGCATTCTTGTTGCAGCATGTAGCATTTTATTTCTGAAATCTTCGGCGGACGGCCTTTGCTCTTTAGCAGCGACTCCCCGGCCTAGATAAGCATCAATCCAGCTTTTAAAAAGTTGGGAAGCTGGACTATTGGCCGGTAGCTTGCTAAACTGAGAAACAAATTGTTCATTATCGACACAGTGGCTACAGTCGTTCTTGCGCTGTTGGAGGCGAAGGGTGCAGTCGTTCTTGAGCTGTTCGAGATGGTTTAGGGCGTAGTCGAGAAATTGCCTTTGGTGTAGATCCTCAGCATACTTTTCAAAGTGCGCCGGTTCCCAAGATTCCGTATACGGGGGTTCATTTTCCGGAGTGGAACGCGCCATACAAAGCATTAAATACCGGATACAGGTGATAGATATACGGCGGCGGCCATCATCCTTGCTCATCCCGAACTTAGAGGTTGATGTTGGTACGAGAAGTCGGGAGATAAACGTGAGAACAGTTTGATGAATAAACTGAAGGATATCCTCCTTTCCTGTATGTATATTAGCCAAATAATACGACAGAATTCTTCAAGGAATCACAAAGACCCTTCATTTCCAAAAGATTGCCTCCACAGTGAACAATGCGCCTCTTGATAGCTCCAATTATTCTGTCTTTGAATGAGCTGTCAGATGGTAAATAGTTGGCATTAATGTCGTCTGGTATAGCGAGGGCTTGCTGGATTTCTGAAATCCTGAGAGGGCGGTAGGCAAATAGAACAAGTTCATATATCCTCACTCCGACTGCAATGTCTCGTTGCGCATTTTCTTCTAATTTGCTAAGAATGCGGCCGTAAAAGCTGTCTAGTTCGGTAGGAAGACTTTGTAAGAACTCATATATTTCATTGTTGCTGAAGCCAGTCCTATGATATTCGCGTAGCTCTTTTTCAATCAAGTATACCCATATAAACACTCCTTGAGCCTCCCGGACGATGTATCCCTTAGTCCTGTCATAGCATTCATGGTCAAGCTCGAGCTCTCCTAAAAAAGAATCTGTAAACTTTATGATGTCGGCCGTGTTTTCATCCTGCATCTTTATAACGTTTTCGACCTCTGTGGAGTCATGGTGCAGCTCGGTGATGGGTCGGGTTGAAACGAAGATCTTCACAATGCATGTGCAACCTTTGCCCTCGTGGCAGAGCTGATGCAGCAATCGAATAATATCGTCTCTATCTTTATCGCCTGATTCATCCATGGCATCAACAATGAGGTAAAGTTGCTCCTTTGCAGGGTGCTTCTTAAACGACAGCAGAATTTCCTTTAGAGAATCGTAAGGCCATTCCCCATGCGGTAGCATATTGCGGTAAACGGATTGAAAGTGAAAAAAAAAGGTCTCGTTCTGGTGCAGGACATCGTAGAGAATCGAGCGCAGCATATTAGAATGATTGGTCTGCGCTTCGCCTTCTCTATGGCTGTAAAAGAAACTGGCCACGATAGCTTCTTTCGCCAGTGGTTCCCGCTTGAGGAGGTTATCCTTGAAGTATTTGGTAATGGTGCTTTTCCCACTACCTGGCTTTCCCTCGATAAATAGCAAATCGGAGTGAGATGTGGATGACCATGCCTTGTACTTCTTATGTTCCCAAAGCCACTTCAAGGTCTCGTGATGCTCTGTTTCGATCTTATCATAACGGGTACCGTGGTGGCGAAGAGAATTAAGGCAATCTGTAAAGGCTAGTTAGATAAAACTCACAACTAGAGGACAGGATGTGGCCAAACCCTGTCGCTCCTTGTCGTACTCAATACGCGCACCATCAACTATTTCCTTTTTAAGGGGCACCATCGACGATGTGACAAGTACTTTCGGCATCGGCTTTGCTGTCGTATGCGAGCAAAACCTTTTTAGAAACCGAGCCCCGTCTGGCCCAATTTTATCGACTCCGTCGATGATGATCGGCTTATCTGAGATTGTTTTTATTTCGACAACGGCCTCTGTCAAAGCTTGTAAAAGCTCGCCGCCTGAATTTTTATTAAGAATCTCCTTCACAGTTATGCCTGACAAATCGCTGCCCTCGAAACGCGATCTGTTTCGTTGGATAATGTTGAGGAGAAGGGTGCTAAGGAAGGTTTCGGTAATCAGTTTCCTCTGGTCAGCATTTGGATCGTTGAGGATATGGCGGAGAAAGGAATGTGTGAAGGTGGTGCTAGCATCAGAGCTCCTTATTGAGCAGGAAAAGTAGAACCCAGCATCATTCCGCCGTGAGTCCTCTTGCTTGGCGATGAGTGACGAAACTGCAGGCATGGCGCAGTCGGATGGTCCACCAAATATCCATAACACTTGCGAGCTATTGGCTGATTCCCAAACTTTGAAATCGGCGTCACGTAGGATCCAGTATAACTTCGGGTCGTCTGAATCGATAGGCGGCATCTTGGATATATGCTCGTGATGGTCGGTCATAGGCAGCAGCAGGTCTACGAACGTACTCGTTTCTAGCTCTGCCACAACTAGAATGAAGAGGTGGTCAGTAATTATTGTGATGTCATCCGTTAAGCCTTTGGATTAACTTGTTCCATGATGTCACTTACGTGATTTTGCTTTCTGCTGCAGCCGTTCTTGATCGCTATCCTGATTGACACTTTTAGCAAGGTTAGAAAACTGTCCTCTCTTCGTGCATGCCCAGATGAGACTCACCCGCCATTGTTGAACGCCTGCCCGTCGTTGAAAGTGCAGCTAGTGAATTCATTGTGCATCAAACGGTCAGTATGCTGACTGTTGCTCGCCATGGTTTCAACGCTATTCCTGTTGTTTGTCGCCACTATTCACGGTAGTCAAGCCTGATTGACGTTGCCGGATGTACCCGATACGGTCACTGCATGGATCAGTCGGGATGAAAGAGAGGAAGCTCTGGATATACCTTAAGCAGGCTACTCCCTGTGAGGTGGATATTGTGTTATCAATACTGTAGGTTCAGAGGGGGTGATTCTTAGGACTGATCACACTTCTAAATTCTTCAGAGGGACTACCCCCCCTTGTACCTAGAATTTTTTGAGGCTCAACTATGCCCCCACTTTGCACGTCGTTTATAATATTGGTAATAAGCAACATTAAAAGTATGTATCGATGCACCAAGATAGGAGGCCAGTTGCATGCATGCTGCACACACAGTTTTGGGGCGAGAGCTTACGTGTTCTTGATTCGATGCGTGCCGATCTTAAAGTAACAAGCAAATCGGATCATAGCGTGTAGATGCGTACAGAACAAGAAAAAAAAAGGTGGGTGATTGCGGCCCAATCACACACCTCTAATGTCGTGTATAACCCCGCTTTTATATCAGCTCCCCATTTGCAAACAAGTTTCAGCGTGCAGTTGCACCCAAGCGCCTACTCAACTGTGTATGCGACTGTATATGGTACTGGCTGATGTCGCAAAACTCTCGGACAAGGTAAGTACAACGATTGATTGGTCGCTCTGTAGCGCTTGTGCTAGGATTGCTGTAGGGCGCATGTACACGTGGGCAAATATCGGTGCGGCGAACCTGTTGTGGTGTCTTTAGTCCGAATACCTTGATAACGTTTTCTGTTGCTACACCGACCGATTAATTATACGTCATACTCTGCTGATATATACATGAACAAAAAACAAGTGGCCAATAGGAAGTGCCGTGTTAACTAGGATAAACAGATGTGCTGTACAGGGTACAAGGGTATTCGGGGCGCGGTCACACAGGGCAGAGGAGCGCCCGACTTTCTTCTCCTATACAACTAGATATGCCAAGATCCATGTCTTTCACTACACAACAAATATTTTTCTGAGAAAACTTCATGGAATCATCTCTGATGACCTATTGTCACTCCCCTCTCTTTCAAAATAGCTCTCTATTGTTGTGGTGGAAGTGTAGAATTTCCGCATTTTATGGGGCGCGCCCGACTTTGGGTACCCTCCAAGTACAAGAGGGAGATAGATACACGTGAGGCCAGGAGAGCAAGGGACAGAAGCGATGGAGAGAAGCAATACACAGAATCAGAGATGGAGTGCGAGGTAAAGCCCCAGGAAGACAGAAGTTGCAGGCGAAAGCAACTGCGCACGGCAATGAAGGGAATGACGGGCGCTGGTATACACTCGCCAAGTGTGGGACAAGCCATGATGTAACGCAGAGCTTCTTCTCATCACCAACGGCATAAAACACTTGGTCTTATTACGGTATCCATTGGGGAGGGCAGACTGGACCAAGCCACAGACTGCCAGTCTTACACTGGATGATCCCGGTACGTACTAGTCCAATCGAGATCGTCATCATCCCAATTTTCACCGGGCACCACCTCCGCTAGCGCTCCAGAAACAGCCGCCTTTAGAAACCCAATCGGATATAAATCCACGATTTTATACACTCCACCGCTTCCAGCCTATCAATCTGAAATTTGTTTCGCTTGTCTGAGGATGATTTTACACTGGGAGAAGAGCCTTTCGACCCCGGTTTTGAGAACAATCACGTACAAACAAAGATGTAGAATTGTCCATCGTACACAAATAATTGTCTAACGATTTATCTAAAGGTAGAGTCCATACCTTATGTAGAGGAAGAATCTGGAGGTTCCGCGGAGATACTAAAAGTGGCTATTGCAATCAGCTCCGGGACGAGGTCGGCACTAGGGTAAAGTCGGATCTCGGGAAGACTGACTATTGACACAGTCGGATCTTGGTCCGATCTCGGGCAGACAATGTCTCAGCCGGTGAAACTCCACCTGCACCGAACTCCGACAGATGCCGACGACCTCCGGTGACCTGGCAGACGAGTGAAATAAGTGGACACCAGCGTCTTAGCAAACCTCACCCTTCAATGTTTCTTTAATACAAAGTAGCGAGCCACACACATTGTGTTTGTTTTAGTAAGGTGCGCCAAGTCACCAGTGTCCTCTCACTTCTCTCACTCGTCTACTTGATTCTCCTATATATAGACGACGTAGACTATCTCGTTAGAAAAGACAATATTTTCTTTTCTACATCGCAACAGCTGATTCCGTCAGAACACCGAGTAATTCTTTATAATTCCTGCTTACCTCCGAAGGCTGGTTGCGGCTGTAGCTTAGCACACATGGCAACGCCATATCCCTGCATTACCAGTGTCGTTCCGGCTACCTCGAAACATATTAGCCTGAAGGGTGGGTGAGGTCGAATCAGGAGAGAAAATCCACGTATTGACAGCAGAATTAAATTCTAACCTCAAGCCAGTTCTGAACTTGAAGTTATCACATAGCCTGTCTTTTGTGCTGACCCAACCTTCTACTAATCGCGAATAAATTCGGTTCGCAGCATAGAAGCTTGGGAGAATGTGGCTACCCCGGAAACGCCCGGAAAATTAGAACACCTAGGCCTTCGAAAGACACCATTCGTATCAGGGAGATCGTATCAGGAAAAACTGGTGCAGCTGAAGATATAAAGCTGCAAGCAGAGCTGACGTCTGTTCCGATTTACTGGTGTCGGTAGCAGATTCCGTCACCGATATCGAATGATTGGTCATGCTACCGTCTTACCTCCGAGGTTTGTTTCAATATTGACGATCGTAACGCGCTTTTCAGACAGGTATTCGATTGGTAGTACGAATGACCCCGGTAACGATACGAGAACTCGTCTTGAGATAGTTCAATCCGGTGGGACCGGTTCTTGAGAGCGATGATCGGGAGATCCCCGAGGCCAATAATTCAAAATATCAATACCCATGTACCAATTCGTTACACCGTTATTAGTACCTTAAGCATGCCGCTAAGGTGGCGACATGTGGTCATGAACAGTTGAGGAGTTCCGTTGAGTTGTATATTACAATGCTAGGACATATCCTACAGCAAGGATAATAGCGATTCATGAATACATGTGGCTTGAGTTGCAGTATGCCTCGAACTTCGGGAAACTCAGCCCGAGATATTCCGTCTCGTCCGGGTCTACTATTTGTGGATCCTGGGACGTATCGATATCTGTTCTTTCCCATTCACGGAATCACCCTGTCCGCGGATGGGTAGCGCTTGGTATGATCCGCGAATGGGGTAGCAACTTTGCATGTTTCGTTGCTATCACATGCACCAACGCCCCAACCACTACTACAGCGCATCATCGCCCTGACATCAATCACCACGCCCATATTGTGACGCAAAAAATAACTTAAGCGAAAAATTATGTCTCATGCTACCTTTGCTCTGATGCTCATATAAATATACTAGACTATTTTTTTTTGCTACTGTTGTAAGCAAAGAAATCTGGGAATGAGAGCCTATCAGTAGTTTATGCCATTAAGAATCAATTCTGTACATTTGCGCAGAGTATTGTTGCATGTTATGGTGTCGCGAATTTTTCATGTGGTGAGAAATTGCTAGCCGTTGCCACCCATTCATGGATTCCGTCATTCGGTTCCATGAATGGGGCGGAAATGTCAACGCCGTGAACTTTCATTCTTTGCCAATCACTAATGTAGGGCTCTATCTACTCAGGCCTTGAGGTCACTTATATACGGAGGCGTGTGTCTTTTTTCATTCACATTATATCGCTAATAATCTGGGCATCATCTGGCTGCATGTATGCCCTACGTTACTGATCCCCAACCACTTATGTCCTATTGTTCTCCACGCTACAAAGCGTTACGATTGCCCATCCCACACAGTATCACCCAGCGCCACTCATCGGGAATCAAGACTTCCTTGTCTGAATTATTGTTGTGACCAAAACCACCTTGTTTGGCTTGCTCTGCTGCCGGGCGCGGTGGTATCGATTAAGTATAGCAGTTCATCCAAGCAGTCAAGCGGTCCAGGGTAGCTACGGCTGTTGTTGACAATGAAATGTGTATTGCCGGCTCGTTATCTCATACCCAGACTGCGAAAATAAATTCCAGGCCGAGAACTTGCGAGCCAGGCTAGAAATCTGGGCACGAGAGAAGCCGGCTCGTGCAATTTGGTCACGTTCGTGATAGTTTTGGTATCGTTGGTACAACGCGTTGTCTGTAATGGTAGTATAGTGAGCTTAGATCCAACGATAGTGTTCTGGATCCTAACCCCTAATCAGTCCCTTCCTTCGACCGAACAAGTCCTTGATATGTGATCTACAAGGACGTGGCACTTCCGCACCATCTTCCGACATGTAGTGTGGTATCTCATAGTTGACGGGAACCGTTGGAATGATCTTCCGAGCATTAAGCCTAGCAGCTGAAGCTGTCTCTGGATTGTACTCGGGAATAACGCGGGATGGCGGTCGAGTTACTGTAGCCGCACCCTCTGACTTGAGCTGTGGAAGGAGGTACCTCGGCTGCGGTAGGAGAGCTCGGCTTTGATTTCGGTTTGGATTTACGGAATCGCCTGATGATGGCCGCGGATCGGAGTCTTTGGAAGAACTGCATCGATGCTTGGGAGTGGTAAGGTGTACGTGTCTGGTCTGTACAAACGAGCCGATAAGAGATACCAAAGGTGCTCGTGGGGCTGAAAATATGAGGCTGCAGTGTGTACTACGTGGTCGGTAGGTTCCGTAGGAGTCACCGAGTGCTTGGGTATGATACAGTTCTGTGATACGCGCCGAGAATGACATCATCGCCAAGCCGTACGTAATGTTCAAAATGGCTAAGAAGCGCAAGACAGGCCATAATTTAGTGCAGAGCTTGTTCTCATTACCTCTAACACAAGACTCTTAGCTGGCTACTACCAAAAACCCATACGCCCTTCCCAACCCCAAAGAAAGTGCCCCGTCATTAGGTCTTCCAGCAACGCCATTATAATGGCTCCATTCCGCTGGGAAATTCCACCCTTTGCCACTTCCCCCGCCCTTCCATCACTCCATAAGCCATCACTAAACATAGAACATAGCTCATAACTAGTCGCTCAGGGGAAGAAGGGTAGAAGGAGGGGACTTCCCCCCACCCAGCCAACCATCCGGAGAGCGAGGGGAACCGGGTACTGTCATACTCTAGTTAAAGTGAATGCAGAATGATTAAAGCAAGCAAACAAAACCTAAGTCACTAATTCCACTGCCATTCGGTTCGCTTATTCTATTAGTGCCATTAGACTCAGTACTCATATCGAAGGAGTGAGGATTATAATAGAATAATAGGCGAAAGTACAGATAGATTTGTTAAAATCTAACGAACAGTATTTGAAGTAATAATATGGGTAATGTCACACAGTAAAAGAATTTTCGAAACAAGATCATATAATAGGAGGAGTAGGTATCGAGAAGATATTACTATATTCTTATCAATGTCAGAGCAAGTCTAAAGAACTGTTCTCTAACCAGAGAAACAGTCTCTACATATACATAAAATAAGGAGTGATTGTCTGTGACCACGGTCGCAGAACAATATCCTAAAACAGTACAGAAAAACTCTTCATCTGTACATTATTACAAACAAGAACCATAAAGAACTCAACAGAACAATCTAGGCGCGTTCTAAAAGATAAGCACTGATAAATCCCTTTCCAATGGAACTAAAAAGAAGATTCTAGACAAGTTCTAACCGGAACTTTCTAGATATCTAAAGATAACAATTAACAAAAAGTATTAACACACCTCATTATTCTTATCCGCAACGACCTTCCTTAATATGGAGAATATATAAAAAGGTACAAACATTAGTAAGAGAAATGTAGATACTCCCGTATTTCCAATAGATTAGACATGCTTCTTCCATTTATAAAGAGTTCATTTACATACTTGTATCGCTGGTTCAGCTCGTTGTCTAAGAAACAGTTAGTTTAGTGTAACATAGCAGATGGGATTTCTGACTCCATACCATTCCGATTTCTCAAGGCTTCACATCTCGGAATTTTTAGATCTATCGCAACTAGTAGTATGTTGCGACATGAGGTGCTGTGGTTGGGTGGTAGGTTGGTTTTGACTTGCTGAACCACCTGATAATGGTTGAGAGAGTCTTCGGAGGAGACCGCATCGTGACGGGTTGATTCCGAACGAGGTGGGTAATGCTTAGGGTGAGTTTCATGGGACCGCTGCAAAAGGCGTAGCTAATGCGGCCGTAGAAGAAAGGCTATAACGCAGATTAAAATGTGCTTCAGATCTGAAGATTCCGTTATGGTCGGAAATTCTGTGAGCTTGGTTACGATGACGGTTCTGGAGTTGAAGTTTAGATTCGATGATTAGTTAGCAGCATTTAGCAGAAAAGCGTAAGCAGCAATTACAACAGCGTAAGAGATACCCGTATAGCTGAAGCAAGATGCTGCAGGTATAGTTAGTGTGAGAATTCCGAGTGCTTACATATGGTGCCAACTCTCCTCCGAATGTTCATTTTAGCGTCAAGCACGTAAAATCCACATCTCACGCACGTCAGAGCGATGATCCTTGCGAGTTATGCAACGCCATATCTCTAGAGACATGTTGATCAGATATGCAAGTGCGTTTCGTTGGCTACTCTCATTTCCGCCACAGCGTTCCGTCACCACAGATTAAGGTTGAGAGCGCTCGGGCTGTTTCATTTATTACGTGCTTTTAGTGCGACAAGGGTCATCCGAACGCAGGTTTCTTATTTCTGCCAGGGTTGCTGGTCGCAATATGAAACGTGGCCGACACTAATAACCCTGCTCTGGTCATAGCGTACCGGGTCTAATAACGGGACGGGCCGTAAATTTAGTGCGGAGCTTATTTTCACCACCTCAGACATACGATTATGGCCATCACCGGATACACAATACCAGCATTTACATGACTATCTACATTTCCCATGAATAAGTAATCAAACTGCTCAGGATCTGGACGCCCAATATGCAATCCTGCAGTTCATGACTATCATAAACCCCTCTCCACCCTCACGGAAAAATCACCTTTTGCGTGTCGACTCCAGTATGTGCTAAGATTACATGACTAAGTCCAGGTACCCGAGGTAGTTTACCTGTTGGTGGTGAGCGGTGATCTTCAGAACCCATGCCCACCATATGGATTCGGGCATGTCTTGCTATTCGGTGCCATTCATCTAAGTTCTGGTACCGTAGGTATTGCGCATGGTCTGAGTAATAGTCAGCTTAGAATCAATGATAGTGGAGTGAATCCTAACTTTGTATTAGATTTTTCTCTCTCAGACGGCGTCGGGATTGTCCTCTGAATCTGACCGCCATATGTAAATAGGGCAATCCTTCGATGATTCGCAAACTTCGTCAGACCCTTCGGTAGAAATAAGAGGATAATTCTATGAAACCTCGGACACTGTCGCTACATTCGTGTAGTATACACCTCGAGTCCCTTTCCTTCTCTGTTGTCTGTATCATAATACTGTACTAGCGGATGAAGTTGGGACGTCAGCAGTCAGGAGCGAGTGTCCCAAAAAGGTTTTATTCCAGATTTGGCCCGGTTTTGACCATCCTGTGATGGAAAAAAGTGTTAGCAAAAAAAGTGTCCCAACCTCATCCGCTGGTACAGTATATGCACACGGTCCCCCCTTCATATCGTAATGTTTAGTATGTTGTAAAACCCGAGTGCTTGATTATGATGCAGCCTCACCTCTGGAGGTTATTCCGGGTTCCGTGCGAAAGTTTTCTTCTGGCAGAATCACCTTGGCAAACGCCCGCAGCCGATGTTAATCGATGATCCGGGCATGACGTCAAGACCGAGAGGTCGTACGGTACGATTGGACAAGACGTCTATGTATTCTCAAGAGCGCCACCAGTAGTGATATTCTGTAACCTTAGGAGCGAGACTAGATAAGGGGTACTCCCGTTGTTGAAGGCATTTTCTACTACGGTATGGTCGATTCCGTATCACAATGATAACATACATCGTATTAATTGTCAATGACATCATCAAGGTGTGCCAATGAAGTTGCATTGTGTATATTTTGGACATTGGTAAGCACGGCAAAGCTGTAATTACTGCTAAGCTTATTCTCACCACATCCAACAGACGATTTACCTATACGAATTTTTAAGGTTCATGCCAAGAAATTGTAGCAGCTTCAACTCTTGTCTAAACACAGTACTGTGATAACGCTCCAAGCCATAGCCAGAGAGAATTGATTTTAGGGAGCCACCTGTATGCCCATCGCCTGGTCGTGTAGTCTCTGTAATTGATGATGGAGCCACCTTTCTGGGTTTATAGGTTAAGAAGTAACATCGGCAGAGGTTTAGGTATAGCCCTTTCGAGTACATGTCGTTCGTTCAGCTTGGTTTCAGTACAATTAGTATTGCGCATTACCTTAGCAGTAGTAGCAGTCAGCATCATACCTAAAGATAGTAATTTGAACTTCTAACTCTATATTAGTTCGTTCTCTCGGTCTATAATAGTCTCGATATTGTCGGAACCTATCTCTTCGGTGTGTGCTATTGTCGCTCGCGGCTGTTCGACAAATAACTATCAACCACCGGTGAAACGGTTTCAGGGTTGTCCTATAAAGCAGTTCCCAGTAAGCGAATTTGGCTTATTGGTTCGTCCTTTATGGTGTGCAAATTTGGTGGAAGTGGGAAGGTGCGGTTGCAGGCGGCTGTAGTTTAGGTTCCGTTCTACGGAACTGCCTGATAGTCGGAAGGAAGGAACCGGATCGCAGAGGACTTCGGGCAGTACCAAAAATCTGACTTCGAGACGACGGCGCCTGTTTCAGCTAGGCATCGAATCATTTCCTCATAGTGTCCTCACTCATCTCGTCTAGTCCTGTCCGTCAGTCTCCTGATTGTGATGAGACGCGGCGGCGCAGAAAATCCTCTTTCGGCTGATTATAACTTTAGATACTCCAGATACCATTCGCCGCGATGAATTTCGCAGTAAGCTATGTGGTTTCGATTCCTCCCAGTTCCAATTCATTGGATGGGTTTGCATATATCTTGTCCTACTTGCGACGTCACTGCATGCCTGTCATGCCATTCAGTGTTTTGATGCACCCTGGCACCTCGTATTCCTTTCAACCGGGCTCGTGGCATACTATGGCTAGCCAGTTATTTCCTCCACTCGCTCGGGCTCGCAATGACAGGCCTCAATCAGTCGATCTCCCAGAATAAAGATCGCGTACACTACAGTATAGCTTGTTTCGCACACGTCCGGATGTAGAGTAAAATCTTATGATTGGTCGAGGATATGCTTTTCCGGCACATTAACGTGGAAATTTTAAAGACGGATAGGTATATCCACATACAGACCAATCAAAAAGGGTGTCCTTCTCGTTTGCCAGAAGGATCAGCTATAAACTGAAGTTTTCAGGGCAAGAAGAGACGGACAACTTTGGATGCGTTAGATTGCACCAGCAACGGTTCCACAGAAAAGCAGACGTTAGGAGGCAGAGTGGTAAGTGGTGGGTTTGAGGTCGATGTGACGGTTTCAATGACAACATCTGGATGATGAATTTATCTCGCACTCGACCAACTGCAGAGTGAGATGGTGGTGATCAACTGAGAGGGCGAAGCAGACCGTTTCGAATTCAGCAGTAGGGCATCGAAGATGCGGCTGGATATAGCTCTTCGAAAAGGCCAAGATCTTACAAGTAGGATTTGGAGTGTCACAGGGAGCGCGGAAGTGTGGGGGCGTGACTGACATGAGCGCTCTACCGAGACGTAGTGATGGGCTATATCCTCTGGCAGTATCAGCGTGATCACATAGGGGTTCACAATCGTCAGAAGATTTTTTTCAGATGGGAATGATCGCATTAACCTCATCAGATTCATTTCCCATCAGGAACCCTAAACCAGGGTTGTGGTAACACAAGTTTTGATTATGCATGAGCTGAAGTCTAGTTGATTGCGGCGCCACTCCTGCGCCTCAGCCCGTTCGTTGCACCTGATACGCAGTAATTACAAGACTTCATTTTAAATAGTGTGTCACTGTTACACCTGTGCCTGTATTTCTGCAACACGTGCGGAGGTCACGCAAACTGGGTATTGGCCATGGTGAATGGAATAATGACTATTATCGGAAGATACCGACATTTCTGTACTACAAGGGATTGACGAATTGAAATCACAAATGGTTAAGGCTGCAGGCAATGTCCTCGGTACTGGGTCTTGGAGTATAACCTCCCTACAGCATTTCCGTTGAAAATACGCACACGATGATAGCGTATGCTGTTTATGCTCCAAACTCCAACACTAGGTATCACACATTTTGGTTTCCCTCATTCGTCGGGAACTAATTGTAGTACGATCTATTCCAGGAATTTGGGTGGACATGCATGTATCTCAAGGCAGTAGCAAATTGCTGCCTTAAGCTCAAGCATTGATGCTTCGAGCATTTCGCCAGACTGACTGTGTACGGTGCAAAAGGTTAAATACCACCTGGCGAACCCCAAAAGCATCAGCACATCACAAATCCCTCCTGCCCTCAGAAAAAATTCTCAGCGTCACCGAGCCTGCAAAAACTTCAAACCCCACCTCAAACCAGCGCCACAGCCATGCGTACATCCATCAAACTCCTCTTCGTAGCTCTTATGATGCTGCTGCTTGCCATCTGCCAAGTTTCTGCCGCCCCCGCAGAAGTTTCACCCGTCCGCCGAGACTCTGACATGCTGTTCGAGCGCGCCGAAGGAACGCTTGAGAAACGTGCGTGCAAGTACAACGGCTGCAAGTGCCGTCCCAGCCTCCAGGGCCAATACTGCTGGAACTGCGGGCCTCCCCGTTACAACGTTCAGGATCCCGGGAATACTGGTGCTTGGAACTCGCATTATTCGACTTGGGTCTTTGAATGCAACCCCAGAGGCGGGTGCTGCACTTATGGGTATCGCGGGAGCTGCGCAAGATCTGGGGGGACGAGTCCTTGTGGAAGTGGGTAACGGGTGGTCATGAATTATGTTTACGGGGAGGCATTGTGTTGAGAATTTGGGACGGTATTTTGTGGAGGTCAAAGCGAGAATGGTGGTGGTAATGGTTGGTAAGGCGGTTTTTGTATCTTCTAATTTAATCGTTTTGTTTCTGGAATTATGTATTGGAACTTGCATTTACCACGATCACTAGAGATACGAAACGGCATTCGGGTTCATCATGTGGTCTCGCCAGGTCATGTCCATGTATGCTGGTATATCGTTCGTGAAGTTTACGATCTGTATGATAGTACAAGGTGAGATCCAGGAAATCGATCGAAGCAATTATGGATTCCAACCTAGTGAGTTTAGACTGGGATATGACAAGTTAGATTTAGATTTTCCTCGGTCATCCAAAGACTGGTGTTACCTATAGCTTCTAGTTTAGAAGTAAAGAAGCTGTATATGGGAAGCAGTACATCATTCTTAGATTCTTCTTTTCTAAGTTTGAACGCGGGAGAAGAGACTGCTATTTTCGTCATGACTTCTTGCTAAAGGATGTGCTTAAGTGCTGCTGCTGTACTCCTGCTTTTCGCCAGGAGCGGCATGGGTAGAGTACAGCGCTCCTCACATTTCTCCCCCTCTCGGTGTCCGCTCGTTTCCCTAAAGCTTTTAGTGAGGGTTCTGAGAGTATACCAATGTCTCGCGTAGGGTCTATATCCGCGCGGATAATGCTGCTAGATGGAGAGTTGGGTTCTGGAGCCGCATCGTTGCTTTCTGCGCTAGAGATTTCAGCCAATCTAAGGGAGTCGGAAATATACTTTTTGTGCCTTTTTGGAAGAGTGTTCTGCATACCATTTCAGCATGTGACTTTCAAAATGCTGTACTCGCACCAAAGGTGCTTAAATCGGTTTCTTTCTACAGCTGCAGGTGCAACGTGCATTTCTACAGGTGCGTTTCTATGCCAAGCTTTTACTAAAGGTGTTGACTAAGGATTTAGCCTGAAGGTCATCGTAACTAAGGTGGGCACTAGATTAGCCTCAGGCTTTAGCCCGCAGGCTGTCGGGACTGAAACGGGCACTAGATGGTACGGTACCAAATTCTCCGGGAGCCTCGGGCTTCGGGCTTGTGTGGTACTTCGCTTTAGGCGTGATACTTACGTCTATCTTATTCCCTCTTTGTACGATAGGCATTCAGCATCTTTCATTCTCTTGATTGCTCTTAACATAAGGTACCTTATATTGTGCTTTTAAACTGTAGAACACGATGTTAAGGCATAGCTTGTGTACGGAAAAGGCGGTTTCTTTCGTCTACGTAATCCCTTTCCACTACCGTCATGACCATCACACTCGCACACGATAGGCACACTATACCCGCGCCTGCCCCGAGTTCTGAACTATACTAATACTAATTCGACCTCGACGAGAGAGCCGAGGATGACCGGAGAGCTAAAGTTGATGTCTGACAGCGGTACTGAGATACACGTGGTGGGAAGCAAGTGCGGTTGTGGATTTAACGGTGCCATTATCCCTACGGTGCATGTTTTTGGTGACGCATAGTGTAAAGTAAACTACCATGGTGTGAGATGTGGTGTAATGATGTGATGTAAATGTAGTTTACATTTTGTTTGATTCACACTACAATCCCACAACATTAATCATGGTGGCATAAATTTGTCAGTAGTGGCAATGCCACCAGAGCTTTGCCACTACAGACGGAGTTTAATATTGCATAAATTGATCTCAGCCTTCGTATGGCCGGAGATGATGGCTCGTATGGGAGAATGGGAGACTGGGAGATTGCTATTGGACTAATGGTTTTTAGCCGTATCTATACATAGATGAGTACGCACGCATTCGCACTTGCATGGCCATATATATATGGCCATATGGTCCTCTTAGATAGTACACAATCAACTCTTTCTATCATCTTTACTATCTCTACTATAAACATGTCAATTGTTGCTATAGTACTTAGGGGAGAACCGTGTGTTGATTCTATGATATCGGTGAAGAGAAGGAGAAGGAAAAGACTCGATTTATATACTGAGAAATATGAGAGAAAACTTTGATACTTCGCCACTCTTGAGTCACTCGCCACTCTGAGTCACTCGACACCACTGGATATGTAACATCAATCGCGCTCTGGGTACGAGTGATACTTCATGCAGAGTTTACATTGCACGATTTGTTACAATATGGGGAGAACCGTGTGCATAGACTATGGTGCGATGACTGCCTAAGTACAGGTATAAAGGTCCAAGATGCATAGGGAAGGGAAGAGAAGAGTAAAGTGTGAAGTCTAAAAGAGCAGTCACGAATCTTAGGGGTCTATCAACATCCGGCTCACGTACATCTGCAACACGATTGTAGCACTACATAGTGAGTGAGATGTCATGCAGGTCTCTGTGCAATTATCGTGATATTTCAACTTGGTGTTGAGGTTTTCAAAGTAGTAGGAAAGCTTGGTTTTTAGAGATACAGTTTCGGGTTATTGACTTTTACCTATTACAATTTAGACCGCAATGCTTTTGGTGAAATTCCGTGTACATGTCACGGTGGTGTGCGAGCGTATAATGATGGTGGTGGTGGTGGTGGTGGTGGTGGTGGTGGTGATGGTGGTAGTGGTATGTTGATGGTGATTGTGGTAAGGATTGCGGAATCATCCAAGTCCGTCCAACTTGCCATGACTGGACATGTGCTGGAGACATGTTATAGGTTTGATACACGGTCACTGCTGCTGGAGCTGGTACCTCCTGTATATATCTCGAGTCTTTCTCCTTCTCTCTTCTCTGTACCATAGTCTATGCACACAGTTCTCCCCATACCGTAACATTTGCGATATCCCCAATATTGAGTGAGCGGTTGTGGATAAGCAGCATTATCAGTACAGTCACACCGTGGCTATTATCGATATCGTAAAAACGGAGACCAGGAAGCGAAATTGAGCAGCGCACTTGGCAAGTGCATTTGCAACTGCAGGAAAAGCTACTTACGAAGCCGACTTGTGAATGACGGAAAGCGAAGTAAGTGAATATGAACATTTTCAGACCCTGAATTTGCCATGGCGCTCATAAGCAGCTTGCCAATTTCGAATTTTTAGAGCAGGTTAGAGCCATGTACGCTTGGGAGCATGTAGATGCCAGCGTAGGAGCCGGCTAGAGGTGGAAACTCTGGGCTGGGCGGGCTGGAGACGGGTCGGCAGCCAAAGCCGCCACCGTATCTTTTACAACTTATGATAAGAGTTAGAAATACCTTGCCTGACACTTGACATTATATCACCACGAAACATAAGGTGCAGATTTTGCGCTGCAGGAGGTAATCATAGAATGCTGTCGTCGCCGTAGTAGGTGTACACTTCAATCTCAGACAGGCGTCTTTCGGTCTTTCGTAGACCTCTATATCGCGAATTCTCACGTACTATTTCACGCTTAATGCGTCTGTCAGCTCAAAGACCTAGCGAAGGGACTCCAAACCTGACAAGATGATGTTAAAGAAATGGTATATTCAGGTGAGTGGAATTACTCTCGGTATCCGGATGATTTATATTATCCAGAGGTTCTAACAACCTGGAACTGCCGCAAGCAGTGGATGTATCTTCCTCGAGTAGCTCTCTTACGCTAAAAGATTATGGTGAGTAGAATGGTGAGCCATCTCTTTCTTCTTCGGGTTTCACTCTAGGCGTTTTAATGAGAGTTCTAGGTTACTGTTGTCTCTTCCGGAGTCGCAGTGTCCGATGGGGTAGCGCTACTCGTGGTAGAGATAGGTGTTGTTGTGGCATTATTCTTTGCCGTCATGGTAGCCTCCTCCAGATGGACAGCGTTAGCTGTAACCATGAAGCCGGGTATTTAGTTCAGTTGGTTGGGGGTTTTCACGGCGCTGGACGGCTAGGTGAGGGCTTTGGTTTGCGGCGTCAGCGGGAACTCACGGCATCTCAGCCAGTAAATTTCTAGGATGCGTGGTAGGTAGTTGGGACAATTGAGCGAAGTAGCTTGAGACTAGTTGATTGACTAGTCGTTTGTTGCGTAGAAACAAAGTTTAGAGATAAATTTAATCTTGAGGCTGCGCACCTGCCACGGCTCAGCCACGACCCCACCTCAGGAACTACCGAACCGAACCGAACCCGAATCCCACAACCGAAAAGCAGATATTCGAAATGTCATACGTGCCATATTTATGCTTCACGTAAGCGGAGAATATTTGTTGTGGGGTTAACTCAGATCTGAACATTGGCTTCAAGTCGGGACGGCCTCCAGACGTACACCGCCGAAGGGTTCGAAGGTACCTCGATTAGAGCGGGGGTTGTTGACGCAGTGGAGGACTTTTGCTCGAGATCACGTGTTGTGTACTATAACCACATCTCTTCTCTTCTCTTGATCCTAGACTTGTAAGTACATTTATCAGAGACAAGAGACGAGCTTTCCACACCCACCGCAGTGTACACGTGTCAGCAGGGGTAACTCTGGTGCAGTGGAAGGACAAATGAGGAGATCAGTTTCTGCTTCCGCCTGGTCTGTGGATTCCTTTGATGATGGCTGAGAACCAGAAGGATATCAGAAGACACTACATCTTGAAAGGGAAGCACGCCACAGAATTAACGTATTCAAGATACAACCACGTAGTCTAAATTAAGCTTGAGCACATCACGAATAAAAAACCACTTTTTCCGCGAAACTCGGCGGCGAGGGGCAGCGAGGCAGTACTACAGCTCGGAAGATTCTGATAAAATATCAAGTGCATGGTTGTCACGCTAACACTGGCTCACCTCCGAAGTTGATTTTAGTATCATGAGGTGTTGAAATTTGGATTAGTAGACAGAGAGAGTATCATATTGACAGCGAAGAAGACACTCGCAACGGATACGCGCATCTACGGAGGTCTCATAAAGTTGTTTGATGCTTATTTAACTCAAAGAAGTTAAAGTCTAAGTATTCTAAAATCATCATAATCAATAATCACCATATCAAACTCCACCATAATAACTGCATTAACATCCCCAGCCAAATCACCCTCGTAACCTTCACTGAACGTATCTAATGTGCTTCGGGTTCTCCTGTGCGCGAATACGCCATGTACTCGGCTGTTGCGCCAAGCATCCGTACCATCCGTGCCACCACGCACCACCTACTTATTAATTAACCTCGCTTAGGGTTAGATATCGTGCCTACATCGTCGCTACATCACTGAATAGGCAAAGCCTTCGGTAAAATAGATTCCTCCTCCAAACTCACTTCTTTCTCATTCCTCAGGCAGCAGCGCGTTAAGCGTACACTCAACTAAATCTTTACCAATTATTAGCAACTGCTCAGTCGAACCCTTACTTATTCAGTGATGTTCTAGGCAAGTTTGAATCTGGGCCGTATAAAGTCTCTACTCCGACACCAAGCATGAATCTTAGCTAATCAGCAGCCCAGCTAGTGAGGTTTCTTTGTGGGAACGTACTCGGAGGGTACCAAAAGTCGGGTGCTCCCACAGAATGTGGAAATTCGAAACCTCCACCACAACAATAGAGATAATTATGAAAGAGTAGGGAGTGAGAATACTCCACCAGAGATGCTTCTATGAGGTTTTCTCCATAAAATAATTGCTGTGTAGTGAATGATGAGGATCTTGGCATTTCTCGTTGTATGGGGGAAAAAAGTCGGGCGCTCTTTGCCCTGTGTCACCGCGCCCCATATACCCTTGTACCCTAGTACAACGACGGTGGCGGCGACGATGACGTTGCGGTGCATCTGAGTAGCGTAACTGCCAGTTCAGAGCAAATAACTGTTGCTACTCTATACTTTGGGGCTTTTATTGGAGAATCATACGCCAGAGTCCATTTACATTGGCTGACCCGGCCATGCACAAACACTCGAACTAAGATGCCAAAATACAGTTGTAGGCTGTGCAAGCAAGCGAACTGGCTATTCGTCCGTCTGTTGTGGGAACCAGCCAACGAGTACTTCTTTTCGGAACCTTCTTAGTGGAATCGATAAAACTCGTTCTACATATTTACACACCTTTAAGCTTAAGCTATTGCTCGATTTCCAAGGCTTTGATTCCCCCTCTAGTGACGACTATCGCTGACATGCCTACCGCTGTATTGCAAGGCTAACACTTGCTGCGACGCGATGTCGCTCTTTCTCGTCACCAACATATTTGAGAAGGGTATTTTCAATCTGCAGAAATAGTGATGGATCTCGACGAACAGAAGGGGCAGGCCTAAGAAGTGACCAATAGGGTCTCCCTTCACCCTCCTAACTGCTATGGCGTGTTGCGTGGTTGTTGGGAAAGATAGACCGAGTTTTCAACTTTCTAGTTGTGCATCTAGGATCTTGGCCGGCAGTAGGTGCTGCATGCATACCAGGGTTACGTTCCCAGGTTGGCTAGTCACGTGCTCGTAAACTCACAGTCGCGGAATTTATTTCGCCCCCAAACTGGGCACGAGAGAAATAACGGATATGTTGCATCTTAAGTATATGTAGAAGTACTAGGAGGGTACCAAAAGCCGGGCGCGCCCCATAAAATGCGGACATTCTACTCCCCCACCACAAACATTGAGATTCCAAAAGAGAAGGGAATGATAATTGGCCACCAGAGATGCTTCTATGAACTTTTCTCAGGAAATATTTGTTGTGTAGTGAATGATAAGAATCTTCGCATTTTTTGTGGTATGGGGGGACAAAAGTCTGCCGCTCACTACTCTTGTACCCAAGTACATACAGGGGCCACGTCAGATTTGCTCAGATTACCACCGATAAGGTACCATGAATGACCATGAATTTTCATATATGCCTATACGAGTGCCAAATGTCTCTGTATTTTAACTGCGTACTGCCTACTGTGAAGGAATATCTATAGAAGCTTTAGGTAGCGGCAACAAAATACCCGCTGCACGCCTCCTATTAAAGTAAGCTCAGTATACAAGCTGCAGAACTACGGAAAAGTTCAAATTCATGGGTAGGAATACTCTGATACAACTTGCAGCGTTGCACTGGAAAAATTGAGTCTACTTGTCACGCCGAGGCTCAATGGGCATCTTCATTTGTATTGAATATGGATTAATCATGAACGACACGGCACCAGATCTGAAGATATTCAAGATAATCATGTTTTGGACTGTAGGATTGGTGTAGGAACGGGAAGGGAAGATATTTGGTCATTGCTGGTATGGGTAATAAAGCCACGTTGAAGCGGGGCATGCATGTAGTGTCATATAACACTAGCGTTAGGTATGCCTGATTCGGCGACTATCTAAACCAAGGTACGTACTAGTCCGAACCAACGATTTCAGTGAATAGTGTTATTGGTTCGATGAGCCTTCATTGCCCATTTAAAATGTGAAGATCCCACACGGTTAGTTCGCGAAGAAAGCGGGAAATGGGGAGCTTAGAGGTATATCCATCTGCATATAGAGGTCGAGTCTTCACCCCCCGCGGCCCCGGTTTCGTTTCTCGATCTTCAATTTACATTCCCGTTCTGTTATGGGGCGAGCGCCTACACCGGATATCGAAGAGCAGCTGCTGGCCATCGTGTGATTCCATGTTGCATTCACCTGTGGTTTCACGTCGACTTATCTAGTCAGTAGTGCCACCTCAACTTCGTAAAACAACTGGAATGGCTGGCTCATGTTATTAAAAGGAATGCCCTGGAGCGACATAATTATCTCCGTCCACAGTATATCACAAAGTCCAAGAGTCCAAGTTTACCTTACCATTATACCAGATCAGTGGCGGAGAACTCTGGTATCCTAACTTCGGCGCTCCACAACTACTACACGTACACTTGTTATACATCACTTTTGTCTTTGTTCCAACGCTTTCAGCGATACCAGTGTTTTTTTTTTGAATTATAGCAATGGCAGCCACCTCCCAAGAATTTGCGCAGACTATGATCGCCGCATGCTCGCTTCTCGTGGCGGTCTTCAACCTCGTTATCAAGTACAGGGTGGAGATGAAGAAGGCGCTTATCAATGTTTACTATAGGGTATGTCCACGTCCGGAAGATACTTGACAGGAATGTCCAAGTTATTGCGTTCTCTCTTTATGAATCAATTATTCTGCGCCTATCACTTACCGTAACCTCCCACCATGTAACCCATGCTCGCTTCCGCAACGAATTTTATGTAGTGTCCAAAGCTAACCCTTTCACTCAGAACTCCCAAACTGGTGTAACACGCCTAGGGACCACTCAGAACCCCGATCTCGAACGCCAGGATGAAGTTGCTACGGGTTACGAGGGGGCTAGAGATCATAGCTATGGCGATCGAGTTCATGCGACGGCGGTTGGGATCGCGCGCTTGTGCGTGGAAGCGTTCGATGGCCTCGGTACGGTCCGTGGGTGGTTCAATTATTAAACGGCATGTTGAAGCTAGGAAGGATCGTAGCGGGAGGAGTGTGCATAGGTTTCATTTGTTGCATCTACTAGATTCTGGAGAAAATTTGGTGTTTGGCGGGTGCTGCAGGTTTGGTTGGCGTATAGAGGGTGTAGTCGGTGACCGAGAATGCGTGTGGGTGATGGATGGACTAGTTGGGATTTGGTGTGGGCTGCTTTATCGTTTTGTTAGTTCTTTAAGTCACGCTTTGATGTTTGTTAGAGGAGGAGCCGTTTAAAAGTTACAAGTTGTTTTTCATAGGTCTCATGTGCTGGGTGGCAACCACACTGGAACATAAAAGTTCGTTGCAGTAAATTTCTCGGCATGGATTTATGTCACCGCCACTGCCATACAAATTTGTATGGCAAACAACCCCTGCACATATCTCATCTTGAATTTTATTTGCCCCATACCACATCCTTCTGCAACTGCTTCGCCAAAGCAAATTAAGTTTTTCTTGCAACCATATCAACGTAATAATACCCTTTTGAAATTAATGTGTGACTAACTATAAGCTGATCCGATGTGTTGTAGTTGAGATACAGTTATTGAGAGGATAGACAAGCGAAATCTTGCAGTGCGGATGAGAGTCGTGCATATTTCAGCACGAATTATTATCGCCTTACCACATAAATCTGTATGAGAAACATCAATGTAGGTATATCAGCATCCTAATCAAGTACCCCCCCCCAATCAATGACAGTTACTCTGTCGAACACCACTGCAGCTGTTGGCTGGAGAAATTGCTCAAGTGCACTCGGGGATATACTTGGAGACGATGTTCGTGTGAATTGAGGGATCAGTTAGAATCTGCGCTCGGGTGCACTTGGAGATAATATCCGAGTACGGTAGGAGATATACATGGGGGTACACTTGTGGACGGTGCTGTGGGTGCACTTTGAGATGTACTCGCATGCACTTTGAGATGGTCATCATGGAGATGCAGTTGGAGATGGTCTATCTGGGCTGGCTGGAAGTATGCTTGAGACGGTAGATATGGGCTTCCTGAGGCTACAACGGAGCGGTAAATGTGGACTTACCGGGAGCTAGCTAGAGACGGGAGAGATAGTCTTACCAGGAGCATGCAGACAGTAGAGATGGACTTGGTTGAAGATGGAAGAGATGGACTCATCGGGTGTACTTGCAGAGGGTGCTGGAGTGTACTTTAGGTACCAGAAAACAGTGCTGGAGTCACTCTAGGGTTCACTTATAGAGGGTACTCGAGCCCTATAGTTTATCAGGTCTAGTAGCAATGCTACAATAAATCGTGGTTGCATTTGTAGTGGCAGTTGTAGTAGCAGTTGTAGTGCTGTCCATCAAGAGATCTTATTGAGTCATAACACCCCATATAAATGGCTAATTGGTGAGGTCATCTAATTTACACAATATATTGTTTAAATCACACTATCCTGCCATTATATCTGGTTGTCAGGGGATAAGATTTGGAGTCCAGTCATGGCATGTTGAAAGGACTTGGATGGTTCTGTGATGATCCTTACCGTACAACACACTTACTGCAATCACCATTACCTTTACTATTACCATCATCACCATCACCACCACCACCTCCTTCTCCTCCTTCTCCTCCTCCCCCTCCTCCTCCTCCTCCTTCTCCACCTCTTCCTCCTCCTCCTCCTCCACCACCATCATCATCATTATGCGCTCGCACACCACATGTGTACGGAATTTCAAGAAACCACTTCCACACATTCCGGTCAAAATTGTAAGAGTTAAAAGTGACCCGAAACTGTATCTCTATAAACTAAGCTGTCCTGCTACTTTGAAACCTTAACAGCAAATTGAAACATCACGATGGCTGCACAGAGACCTGCATGAGATCTCAATCACTATGTAGTGCAGTTTATACTAAAATTGTGTAACGTAAACTCTGCATGAAGTATCACTCACACCCAGTGTGTGATTTACACGCTGCATAAATTATCACTCATACATGAGTGTGATTTACACTCCATCTGTAGTGGTAAAGCTCTGGTGGCATTGCCACTACTGACAAGCTTATGCCACCACGATTAGTGTTGTGGGATTATAGTGTAAACAAACAAAATGGAAATTACATTTACACCACGCCATCTATTTTACACCATATCTCACACCACAGTAGTTTACTTTACACCAGCCTCACCAAAAATGTGTACCGTAGGTCGAATGCAACTTCAAGAGGGTGCATAAGTGTACTTGAGGATGCACTTAGAAAGGATACTCGATTGCACGTGGAGACTGTGCTCTAGTGCATTAAAGACAGTGCTTGAGTAGACCCGGTTAACCGGTTGCATTTGTGGACGGCGTTAGAGCGATTTCGGGGGTAGACTTAGAAGCTATACTCGAGCGCACTTAGACACTGCGTTTAGGTATACTTGATTGTTTACTTAGATATTGCACAAAATCCCTGTATATATCACGAGTCTCTCCTGCGCAGATAGACTCGATTAAGAATCATCACGTTCAACAGTATATGAGCCCGGCAATAATCAGATCGACTACTCCTACATACATTCAAACAATGCTATCGCCGACATACTTACAATATCCCATGCCAAGGATAAACATCAAATTCACGAGGCAACAGAATTATATTAGTGGAGGAATTAGCACGTGAATCGGATGAAATAGATGATGGAGGCCAATTTAAGTTTGGATTTAAGGTTGTTTCACTTTTCTTTTGGATGAGTTTCTTTATTGTGTGGATGGCCGTCCTCAGGCTATGTAGTACTCTTTCGCAGCTCAATTCTCAGGGTTTGAAGGAGGCTACTGCAAGAATTACTAGCAGCGCACATACGCTTGCTCATTCACTTGTTTATATTGATGTCGGAGTGCAGTAAGAGGGTGGGAGTATTATTATAAGGCCTAGAATAGGGTTCTCGGAGTTGCTCGGAGTCGCCATAATTTCCCTTATAGTTCAAACTTTTGGTGTGAAGTTTAAAGCTCACGTCGCAGAGTTAAATCTCACATCTAATTAAGTCCTAACGTTTACATATGCTGTGATTGATGCGTGATAGCACATTACTGACGTTTACCCTCTCACTGCTCAAATTACATGGTGAGATCGATGTGACATGGCATGCTCCCATGTGTTACGCAAATGATAAGTTATACATTGTAAGATTAACGCAACATTGCATGCTGTTACTATATGACCTGAGAGGAAGTCGCCGGTACACTGAGATCACCAAGTTGACTCACAGGCTATGGACTCATAGTCGTAGACTCATCCACGAGTCTTCACTCGCCACCGCCACTGGTATTTGCAATCGTGAACTTCCATGGACTTCCATGGTGTTCCAGGCTCTCATGTATATAAAGACAGAGCTTCTCCTTAGATAGTAGAATAGACTTCATCCGCTTTACATTCGTAACACATGCTCCCAATGTGCGGTACGAGTGAGGAGTTATGCGAGGCTTTATTCCACAATCGCAAGATTATGACTTTATTTTGAGCTTTCAAAACAGCAGATTGCTCAGATATTCAAGATATAATTTGAAACATTTACTTTTTTCCTCTTACAATATTTATATCAGTTTTTTAACTGCTGGACCACTAACTGCTCATGTAAATGCGGATGTGAGTGTGGTGCCCTCAGGTTGGCATGATGCTGTTATTGATGCCGGTGATGGTGATGGTGACGGTAATAGTGATGGTAACAGTAATGGTGGCAGTAATGGTGTGGTAACTGAATCACCTAAGTCCGATCAATTTCATCTACCCACACCAGATCTTACTACCAAATTACTGCGTACCTACAATTATCTTCGAAAGGTCCATCATGGCACATCTCACGTCAAAACATGAGATTCACGCTACTACAGTGTTTATTTAGCGTTTGAATCAAACGTCGCGATCAAGCTATGTCATTATTTATACGAAAAACTCTAGTATTTGACCTCAGAAGAAGTACACGAGAATCAAACGATGATGGCATAATAGATGTTGCGTTAATATCACATTATTCTCACGTCTGTGAGGTGTTATTTAAACATTATCTTTTGAACTGTAGGGTTTAACCTACTTACCACCCGCCATTCCGCCACTGCCACTCTCCACTCCAATTGCTACCCCGTAGATCAAGAGACTTCATTAGTATTGCACAATTCAATAGCTCCAGCTTAGGTTATAACCCCCACAATCGTTACCCACCCGGAAACAAACCGGAAAGCATAATTTTATTCTATAACATAGCATATCTGAAAAGGGTCTCGGCCGGAAATCTTCTGAAAACTGTACGATCGATTTTCCCACGGGGCTTCCGATTCCTCCCCAGACTTCTTCACAAAACAAGTTAACAGCATATCAACAACATTTCTGAGTTTACTACTGCGGTACTTAGTCGTTGACAAGGAATATCATTACCAACCTCATGTTTTACATAGCCTCGCGCATAGAATAGTGGGTACTAACACGTCAAATTGATGTCTATCTAAGCCCTGCTTTTTGTTGACACGCGGGTGTTGCAGCGGTGTGGAAAACTCGTCAACCGTCTAAGTTCTAAGGAGTGAGAAGAGAAAAGAAAACAGCTTAAGAACACGATGCCACGATAACTATATTGAAAGTGGCAACCCACAAAATAGCCAAGCAATCACATGTTGCTAGTCGATGATCTCGGGCGAAAGCCCAGTATTCCGTCAACACTTTTTAATATACACTCAGCTGCTCAGCTTGCACCTCGCGTCTTCAGCTGGATAGGTTTCCTTCTCAGCTCTACAGCGTATTATAGAATTGCTTCTGTCCCAAAGTTCAGCCCTCTCGGTGCCCCTACTTGCAATATGCGGTTTCTCCTAAAGACTTTCCGATTCTCAGCCGTCATCAAGCGGTTTCGCTAGTGGAAATCAAAAGACCGCCGGAATCTACTGAGGCTCCTCCCGCCGCTCCGGCGGAATCTACCCAGTGTGGTCAACCGTCCCGTCCGACGGCCGGGGACGGTAGGGCCGTCCGAGTTCTTGCCAGGACAGACGGGACGGCGCAAATCCGTCCGTCCCGTCCGAGCTTATAAATGACGGCGTGACGACCGACAACGGCCGGGGACGATAAAATCACCGTCCCCGGGAGACATCTACCGTCCCCGGGCGTCATTGGGCGGTTACAGTTATATTTAGATGAAACCCAAGAACTTCACATATTTAGAACTTTGTAAGGCTAATGGACACGGGCTGACATACGGGCTTATGGATATGGGGCTAGAGGTACAAGCTGACATACAGGCTGATGGTACGGGGCTGGAGATACGGGCTGACGATGCTCAGCCATATTTATCTATACATCGATGAACCTA
>Ga0307512_10001316_pt1 | contig 35578 bp, 30 predicted proteins | sample 14_EM_MG_FD_200267 | JGI IMG/M metagenome (GOLD analysis project Ga0307512, IMG submission 200267) | Populus trichocarpa ectomycorrhiza microbial communities from riparian zone in the Pacific Northwest, United States - 14_EM | ecosystem: Host-associated > Plants > Roots > Unclassified | place... | reverse complement strand
TCAAATCTATTTATCTCAGGCATTGATTATTACCCGCGTCGCGAGGTTTTTGGATTGCTCAGGGTTTATTTTTTATTTATTTAGAGTATTATGGGACATCGCGCATGCAGTGTTTTTGCAACTCCTGGCGTGATGGTTGAGGCTGAATAAATCTCTCAAGTATCGTGAGCTTATACCCACACCAGACTGCTCAGGCCCAGCTCCAACTTTCGTCCCTTTCTACAGTGAATACTCCACTCCTCCCGTGTCGTCGACAATGCCAGAGGAGACCCCATTCTGTTGCCCCGAATTTTCATGCCGAAAGAAGTTCACCTCAGACAGCTGGCGACTTCCACATATCAAATTACACCATCCTGAACACCTTGAAGTTGCAAAGAATCTGACTGTTCGCAGCGCGCCCCGACGCGTTGAACCCGCTCAGCGTCGTGGATTCAACGCTAACAAAGATTCAGTCGAAGACTTGGACGCATTTCCCTACCCCGAACACGTTGAAAACATCGCAGCCTTGGAGTCTCAACCACCGCCACCTCCTCTGCCGCGGACGGAAACATACCCCGGCGCCGGCGCTCCGCTGAGCGATTACATTGCTGAGCCATGGGAACGTGACGCTCAGGGTTGCCTTGAGACGAACCTACAGAACAATCCCTACTACCCATTCGCGACGCGTGAAGAGTACAAATATATCCAGTGTGGGATCAAGAAGAAGGGTATGAAGACGTACTATGACAACGTGCTGAAGGAAGAACACACCGCTCTGTGTTTCCCAATCTTCAATAACGGGGATGGCATCCAGAAGCTCGTGGCTAGCATGCCAGATAATCGGGCTCTCGGGGAGTGGGAACTACACACTCTCGAGGATATGAGATGGAATGACAATCACCAACGGCGTATCAATTACTGGAGTCGAGACATCATCAAAAGCATGAGATGGTTGATGTGGCAGCCAGCCTACGCCGAGCATCTCATTTACGCCTCTCAGCATTGCTTTAACAGCGATACGCCCCCGAAACGCCTCTATACTGAAATGCACACTGCGCACTGGTGCTGGGAGACACAGGTAAGCAGAGATACTCGAGAATAATAACGTGCTAATCGAGGTTAAGGCAACGCTCAGACTAGGGGATACACTGGTTCCCTTGAGCTTCATGTCCGATGGAACACATCTCTCAAATTTTGCTGGCGACAAGAAAGAGTGGCTTGTATATATGACAATTGGAAATCTATCTTCGAAGATCCGCCAGATGCCCTCAACGCACACCGTCGTAATGGTCGCTCTCCTGCCGATTCCAATCAAGAACCACAATATTCCTCAGAAGCGGCTGGATGAGCAGCAGCAAACAAACCGAGAGGTGCTGAACGAAGTACTCCAGCGGGTACTCCAGCCTCTCACCTTCAAACCTAATCCCAACGCCGAGAGCGGGTATTACAACATTCTCTGTGCAGATGGCAACTTCAGGCGTTGCAAACCGGTTTTAGCAGCATGGCAGGCAGATTGCCCTGAGTATAGCGACCTACATCATCTCGAGTGGCATGTCTGTTTTTGGTGTGAGTGTCCAAAGAATGAACTTGGAGATTATGTCCCTTCTGACAAGCAACACCCCCAGCGGGATCACAACGTATATAGAATGCTCAGAGATGCCAACACCAAGGCAGCCGATGCCGAAGTCTCGTCGCGCCATGTCGACCAAGGATTCAATGTGTTTCCACATATTCCCTGTATCGTGAGCAACCTCCCGAAACCCTACCTCCTCCATACAATGCAGATCGGCATGCTTGACCACCTCCAGAAGTGGATTTTCCACTTCATGAAGACGCACAAATGGCTTGACAAGTACAATGCAATCTGGTTATCCGTGCCTGCTTACCACGACCTCACACGAAAAAATCAGTCATATGAGGAAGTTTCTCAATGTAATGGGAAGGAGATGAAAGAAATGAGCCGGTACCTGCTTGGAGTTGTAACCCAGTCACTACGAGGCGGAAGCCCCGCTCAGCGTCCCGTATTCAATCGCACAATTGAGTGCACACGGGTATTGTTAGAATTCTATATGCATGCTCGATATAAATCTCACAATGATGCAACATTGAGCTACATGGAGGACGCCTTGCATCGTTTTCACACCTTCAAAGATGTTTTCTTACTCGGGCGAGCCGGCAAAAAGGCGAAGGCCAAAGCCAATGCCCTGAGAACAGAACTCGTGAAGAAGCGAAAGGTAGATGAGGAAACAAATGCTGAAACTTGGACGCCGTCCAAGAAGCGGCGTGAAATGAACGCCTGGCGGGATTATATCAGCCACGAGATAGATGTTTCCAAGGAGTTGGATGCTGACTTCAACTGTCTGAAGATCCACTTGATGGCTCATTGGGTCGAACAGATTCGTCAATATGTAGCCTTGCAACAGTATTCTGCCGAGAGACATGAACAAGCACATAAAACGAACCTCAAGGACAGTTGGAACGCCTCCAATCACAATCTGAACTACCTGCCGCAAGTAATCACCTTCCAGCGTTGCATTCTCTGCTTCGAAATCACAGAGCTCAATCTCCAAGCCCTCGCTCAGCACCGGGAAAACAGCTCTGATGCCTGCAAAGTCCTCCCTTCCGGTGCTGATCTGGCTGCCCCCCTGGGCTCCCAGTCATATGCGAAGCCCGAATTCATGGGGCCGCAAAACTGCCGGGATGGAAAGCATCCTGATGCTATGATCAAAGACTTCAGAGCATTCCTCAACACTACACAAGACGCAATGCACCGCGTAGCAATATACAGCGGCACGCGGGAGTTTATCAAGCATAACAGTCGTAACAAGATGTATATATCGGATGAACAACTGCACGCAATGGAGCTCTGTATTTACCATGGTATTAAGGTTCAAGTTGAGGGTTTAGATGGTGAACGCATATCTCAGATGTGTCGATGCACAGGAAGACAGAGCTGGCGCGGAGGGGATCGACGGAACGACTGGGTATGGGTAAAGCAACGCCCGGGGAGGTGTTATGGCGCGCTGAATGGGTGTCTCCTGTGGCAACTGCAACGACTATTCAAAATTACACTCCTAAACGAGGATGGAGCTTTCGTTGAGTACTGGTTAGCCCTGGCGCTGACCACAATACCTGAAAACTCGGGTAACTTGGATCCCGTCTTGAAATTTGTACAAGTGAGAAAAGCACCGGCAGCCGTTGCTTTGCAAGTTTTCAGTGTGGGAAATATTGTCGGCTGCGCGCACGTCATTCCAGAGATAGCTACTAGTAGAAAGACAGGAGACGGACAGAACGAGCGATGGATTGTCAATAGCCACATAGATCTAGCCACTTGGAATGATGTGTATAATTAGTAAAGAGAGAATTGCATTTTCCGTGCAGGTAGAAGGAACGCGAGGAGAGATTTTCACAGCATCACCCATCGCAATCCCGTATAATTAGGAAAGAGAGAATTGCATTTTGCGCGCAGGTAGAAAGAACGCAAGGAGAGATTTTCGCAGCGTCACCCATCACATTGCAATCCCGATGCAAGCGCGTACCCAATGAACCCATTCCAACGTATGATTACAGTTAGCCACAACGCCAGAGTGATCGTTTAAAATAGGAGAGCCACAGAACGAGAACAAACAGTGAAACAGCGATCAGAGGGCGATATTGAATGTGACGCATTGAATTGACCCTGGCCGGGGAGTTATCCGCGACCGGGGTGTCTCTGACGGCTCTGACGGAGCGCGTCTACTCTGACGGAGCCATTCCGCCCGGACGGAAATATTTTTTGCTGATGTGTAACCCAAAGAGGCACTTGAGAGCCATGATCGAGCGAGTAAGGAGATGCATTTGAAGGCCGAGGTCGAGTAACTGAAAGATGCACTTGGAGGCCGAGATCAAGTTGAACTCAGAGATGCACTTGGAGGCCGTGATCGAGCGAGTTTGGAGATACATTTGGAGGCCGAGATTGTGTAACTCAGAGATGAACCTCGAGGCCGTGATAGAGTGAGTTTGGAGATGTACTTGGAGGCCGAAATAAAGTTGAACTCAGAGATGCACTTGGAGGCCATAATCGAGCGAGGTTGGAGGTGCGCTTGGAGGCCGAGATTGTGTAACACAAAGAGGCACTTGAAGGCCATGATCGAGCGAGTAAGGAGATGCATTTGAAGGCCGAGATCGAGTAACTGGAAGATGCACTTGGAGGCAGAGATCAAGTTGAAATCAGAGATGCACTTGGAGGCCGTGATCGAGCGAGTTTGGAGATACATTTGGAGGCCAAGATTGTGTAACTCAGAGATGAACCTCGAGGCCGTGATAGAGTGAGTTTCGAGATGTACTTGGAGGCCGAGATCAAGTTGAACTCAGAGATGCACTTGGAGGCCATGATAGAGTGAGTGTGGAGAAACACTGGTAGGCTGTGATCGAGTAACTCAGAGATGAACTTGGTGGCCGTGATAGAGCGAGTTTGGAGATCCACTTGGAGGCTGAGATCGTGTAACTCAGAGATGCACTTGGAGGCCATGATCGAGCGAGTTTGGAGATGCATTTGGACGGCGAGATCCAGTACATCAGAGATGCACTTGGAGGCCGAGATCAAGTCAAACCCAGAGATGCACTTGGAGGCTGTGATCGAGCGAGTCTGGAGATGGGCTTGAAGGCGTAAATCGTGTAACTCAGTGATGCCTTTGGAGGCTGTGATCAAGCAAGTTTGGAGATGACCTTGGAGGCCATGATCAATCCAGATTGGAAGAGTACTGGGAGGTGGTCGATCTGGAGGCGGTAGATTGGGAGGGAGGTTTGACGGCAGCTGAGACTCTATTCATTGGTTAACTCGTGATTCCTGGAAGGTAGATAGTTGAGTGCAGCACTGTCCGCCGAGAGATGAGAGACTGGCTGGGAGTGGGAGACAGCCAATCTTGGGATGATGCAGTACTCAGTGTGTGCAGTACTTGGTGTATGCTGTACTTGGTGTATGCTGTCCTCGTTGAATGCTGTACTCGGTGTATGCTGTACTGGGCATTAACTCATGATCATTGCATGGAGAGATTGATAGGGATGACTTAACCTGGTGTTCTTATGTGATGGTAGAGAAAGAGAGTGATGAGAAGAAATGGAATAAATCATCATGAGAAACTTGGACTTAAGACAATTTTGTGTGCGAGTCAATTTACCATTCATGATACGGCAGGTACTACTCCCGATCCGGCGGATCAGAACACCAATAAGACGGCTTCTCAACCGAATGAGGCAAGTTGTACCCCTGATTTCTCATTTCGGCTCGTATCCTCCATATCGTTCCCATCTTCATCCACCATCTCTCTTTCTCTACCATCATCGCAGAACACAAAGTCAAGTCAACCCTCTCTATCTGTCTATGCCACGATCATGAGTTAACATTGAGTACAGCATACACCGAGTACAGCATCCACCCAAGATTGTCTGTCTTCCCTTCATTTCCATGATTTTGAGTTGACCCCTGAATGTAGCTTCTACTTCCTGCGTGCCTCCCTACAAGATCGACCGCCACCAACCAGCTCACCAGGAGAGCTCAAAGGTAAAGTCACCACATCACATTCTCATGGTTGCGACTTAACTAACTGATGGATAGACTATTAGCACCTGGCGCGCCTGCTATCGACCGCCTCCAAGTGGATCTCGAAAATCGCTCGATCTCAGCCTTCAAGTGCATCTCTGAGTTTCACGATTGCGGCCTCCAGATGTATCTCCAAACTCGCTGGATCACGGTCTCGAAGTGCATCTCTGTGTTACACAATTGCGGCCTCCAGACGCATCTCCAAACTTGCTCGATCAGGGCCTCCAAGTGCATCTCTGAGTTACGCAACCTCGGCCTCCAAATGCATCTCCAAACTCACTCGATCACGGCCTCCAAGTGCATCTCTGAGTTACTCGATCTCGGCCTCCAAGTGCATCTCCAAACTTGCTCTGTCACGGCCTCCAAGTGCATCACCAAACTCTCTCGATCCCGGCCTCCAAGTGAACCACCAAACTCGTTCAATTATGGCCTCCAAGTGCATCTCCAAACTCGCTCGATTACGGCCTCCAAGTGCATTTCTGAGTTCACTCAATCACACCCTGCCAGTGCTTCTCCAAACTCGCTCAATCACGGCCTCCATAGTGTATCTCTGAGTTCTCTCCATCGTCATCTTCAGGCACACCTCGAATTGTTCTCAAACACCGCCTGCAGCCAGTCCAGATATACTGTGTGTTGATGGGTAGCGATATAGTTACATAGATACATAGATGGGAATACAAACTGAATACCTGAGTTTTAAGAATCGTTGAATGATAAGTAGTAGCTATAATTTCCAGGCGCACCAGCAGTGTTCCCAAAGAAGATGTTGTTTCTCCCAGACTGATCTACAGTGATTTGAGGTGCTCCCAGGCTTTTCATCGGCGCCCCCAGGTGCTCCCAGGTGCACCTGAAGGCCACTGCATCGGTCCAGTCGACTCTGGGATTTAACCACCCTGGGATTCTGGTCCAACAACTCTCAGACACTCCCAGAGGCTCGCAGTGTCATAATTACATGTCGCTGATGTAATAGATACTACACGGGAATAAAGTCAAGGCTTAACCTCCAGGTCAAAATGGTCAGTAGGTATCCATAGATAGATCTCATTCTAGATAGTATGTTATTGATGTCCTTTCTCAATGTCAGTATTGCTGATGATATATCAGACAATCCACAATCCTACGCCAGCTAAAGCCTGCTTCGGATTTCAGATATGTATCTGCGACAACATCCTTTTCCTGTATGATTGACCGTCGAGTTCTACCTCGAAGGAGTATTATCAACATCATCAAGGTAATAGGCTCGTTTTGTGATATGATTGTTATTGGTGATATCTTGAACCGATACGAGCTCATCTGAAGCTAATTATCAATGAATAGGTTCGTGTCACCAAGAGGCAGTGAGAGTGCCCTCTCGTATACCCACCAGGTACATAACAGTACAACAATCATCGCAAACGACGGAACACTTAATTTGACTACGCTTTATTGGAGCCAGATATTCAGTGATCTGCACCTGAGTAGTTTTGTCATATATCGAATGGAGAGTATCCTGCGCCACTCAGGACATATGAATCTCAAGTCCTATCCACCCAGATACAGCGAGTGTGGTCGAACTAAGGGTTGATTTGTATATGTCCATTCGGTCGACCGGACTCTGATATATCGATTATTGGTTAATGACTTATCTCTCAAATGACTCTGCATATTTCGAGATACCATCGTGGTCTGATATTAACGACACCTCATCTCCTTAGCAGCAAACCACTGCAGCATGAGGGGATAGTCGTTTGGTTGGCGACTCGGAATAGGGTTTCCCGATGACAAGGAATGACCATTCAGTATTGAGACATTACAACCAGTATTGATCGAAAGATGATACACATCCCATTCGCGCTTGGCTTTGACCGTAGTTGTGGATCAGTCGATACGAATGTCGGGTAATAGAGATATGACTAATTGGTGACCAAATCCAGAAGGTAGATCCAATATAGAAATCCGAGTGATAATTCATGATTCCAGATTAAGTATCTATATATGGATCATTGAGTGATTCTGTATGATCCCGGAAATACAACTGTAATACCAAATGTGTAACAGAAACATAACCTTATGCAACCGGATACTGATAGAGAAGCTGTTTTTGGGGCAGTAATTTATAGCATAGTTGATGCATGGCACTATGAGGTCTGATGGACCTGCTTATTGACTACATTACAATTATATGTATGTGAGTATGTGCACTTGTTACTATATATTATGCTGCATCAAACAATCTTGAAACCAAACTGTCAAATGCACTTATTTGCACGTTCCAAAGTACACTCTGAAGTACACCCCCAGCCCCCTTGACATCAGCAGAATAAAATTATGTCACAGGGAGCCTCTGGGAGTGTCTGCGAGTTGTCGGACCAGAATCCCAGGGTGGTCAAATCCCAGAGTTGACTGGACTGATGCAGTGGCCTTCAGGTGCATCTGGGAGCACCTGGGAGAGCTGGCGACAAGACTGGGAGCGCCGATGACAAGCCTGGGAGCACCTCAAATCACTGCTGAGCAGTCTGGGAGAAACAACATCTTCTTAGCGAACACTGCTGGTGCGCCTGGAAATCATACCTACTACTTATCGTTCAACAATTTTTGAAACTCATGTATTCAGTTTGTATGCTGATCTATGTATCTATGTATCTATATAGCTATCCATCTAGACTCAGTATATCTCAACTGGCTGCAGGGGGTGCATGAGAGCAATTTGAGGTGCGCCTGAAGATGACGATCGAGTGAACTCAGAGATACACTTATAGGCAGTTACTGTCTGAACTTAGAGATGCAATTGCAGGCCATGATCGAGCGAGTATCGAGATGGACTGGGAGGGAGGCCGTGATCGAGTGAACTCAGTGATGCACTTGGAGGCCGTAATCGAGCGAGTATGGAGATGCACGTGGAGGCCTTGATCCGTCGAGTTGGGACATGCACTTGCAGGCCATGATCGAGTGAACTCAGAGATGCACTTGGAGGCTGTAATCGAGCGAGATGCACTGAGAAGCCATGAACGTGCGAACTTGGAGGCCGTGATCGAGAGAGTTTGGAGATGCACTTGGAGGCCAAGATCTTGTTGTACTCAGAGATGCATTTGGAGGCTGTGATCGAGCGAGTTTGGAGATGCAGTTGGAGGCCGAGTTCAATTTGAACTCAGAGATGCACTTGGAGGCCGTGATCGAGCGAGTTTGGAGATGCATTTGGAACCCACGATTGTGTAACTCAGAGATGCACTTGGAGGCCATGATCAAGCGAGTTTGGAGATGCACTTGGAGGCCATGATCAAGCTAGATTGGAGGAGGAATTGGAGGGGGTCGATAGGACGCGTGCCGGGTGCTGAGACTCTATCTATCAGTTAGTGAACTCACAACCATCGAAATGTGATGAGCTGACTGTACAATTGAACTCTCATGGAGAGCTGGCTGGTGGCGGTCAATGATGTAGGGAGGAACTCGGGAAGTTGAAGCTATCTTCAGGGGTCAACTGGTAATCGTGAGAATGAATGGAAGACAGATATTCTTGGGTGGATGCTGTACTCGGTGTATACTGTACTCGGTGTATGCTGTACTCAGTGTTAACTCATGATCATGGCATGGAGAGATAGAGAGGGATGACTTAACTTTGTGTTCTGCGATGACGGTAAAGAAAGAGAGAGGGGGGATGAAGATGAGAACGATATGGAGGATACGAGCGGATATGAGAAGCTAGGGTTACGACTTGCCTGATTGGGTTTAGAAGACCTTGTATCCCTGTTTTTACCCGCCAGATCGGGACTAGAACCTGCCGGATCAGGAATGGGAAATTGACTTGCACCCGAAATTCTCTTAAGTCCCAGTTTCTCATGATGATTTCCCCCATCACCTCTCATCTCTCTCTATCTCTACCATCACCTAAGAACATGAAGTCAAGTCATCACTATCTATCTCTCCATGCAATGATCATGAGTTAACACCGAGTACAGCATACACAGAGTACCGCATACACTGAGCACTGCATACACCAAGTACTGCATACACCGAGTACTACATCATCCCAAGATCGACCGGCTGCCGCTTGCAGCCAGTCTCTTATCTCTCGGCGGACCATATTGAACTGAACTGTGTACATTCCCACGATTACGAGTTAACCAATGAATAAATTCTCAGGGGCCATCACACCTCCCTCCTGATACACCGCCTCTAGATTATTCACCTGCAAGTACTCCTCCAATCACGATTGATCATGGTCTCCAAGTTCATCCCCAAACTCGCTCGATCGCGCCCTCCAAGTGCATCTCTTAGTTACACGATCTTGGCGTCCAAGTGCATCTCCAATCTTGCTCTATCACGTCCTCCAAGTGAATCTCTTTGTTACACAATCTCGGCCTCGATGTGCATCTCCAAACTCGCTCGATCAGAGCCTCCAAGTGCATCTCTGAGTTACTCATCTTGGCCTCCAAATGCATCTCCAAACTTGCTCGATCATGGCCTCCAAGTCCATCTCTGAGTTCAACTTGATCTCGTCCTCCAACTGCATCTCTGAGTTACTCGATGTCGGCCTCCATGTGCATCTCCAAACTCGCTCTATCATGGCCTCCAAGTGCATCTCTGAGTTTAACTTGATCTCAGCCTCCAAATGCACCTCCAAACTCGCTCAATCATGGCCTCCAAGTGCATCTCCGAGTTCAGATCGATCTCGGCCTCCAATCGCATCTCTGAGTTTCACAATCTCGGCCTCCATGTGCATCTCCAAACTCGCTCTATCACGGCTTCCAGGTGCATCTCTGAGTTCACCTTGATCTCAGCCTCCAAGTGCATCTCTGGGTTACTCGATCTCGGCATCCAACTGCATCTTCAAACCCACTCGATCACGGCCTCCAAGTGCATCTCTGAGTTCCACTCGATCTCAGCCTCCAAATGCATCTCCAAAATCACTCCATTGCGGCCTCCAAGTACATCTCCCAGTTCACACGATCACGGCCTTCAAGTGCATCTCTATGTTCTCTCAATCAGTGTCTCCAGGTGCTCCTGCGATTACGCTCCAGTACCATCTGCGCCAGATTGGCCATATGTATATATATAGGGAGACTTAGATAGATAATACATGCCATATTATGATGTAGCGAATCTTGTGACTGTAACAAAGACGAACCTGATACACGAAATGCCTTGTGGTTATGGAACCTTCAGAACCACTGCTGTGAGAATCCAGCACTACGTCTGCCACAGCGCTTCGCAGAGGTCTCAAGCTGCTGTTGAAGTCTCCCGCAGACCTGTGCAGAGGTCTCAGCTGCTCCAAAATTTGACTATCCTATATGTCAAATCTTGTAGCATCCTGACTGCACCTCGCTAACTGCACGTGCTTTCCAGAGCACCTAAGAATGCTCTTGCAGAGTCTAAGAGCACTTTGCTTAGCTCCAGGGGGGCCAGGGAGAATCTGGAATTACTTGGGAGCACCGGTGAGGTCAACCGGAGTGTCTGGGATGCTTGCGTGTGGCTTCCGGACTGATTTACATTTTGCTGATGGACTTGCACTTCTAAGTAAACTCTCAATACTCTGCCCAGTCCTCTTCAAGTACACACTCAATTCATTTCTGAACATGTTCTCACATATACTCCTAGCCATACTTTGCAGGACACACCTAATTGCACATGATGGCACTCTCCCAGCCTGCTTGACTATATGCTCCCCAGTAAACTCCCAAGAGGATCCCAGGTACTCTCTGAGTATGCTCCAAGAATTTCCATGAAGTATATTCTCATGTACACTTCTGAGCATTCTCTTAAGAATACTCCTAGTTGCACTCGATGGCACACTTCCAGCCTGCAGGACTGGATACTCCCATGTCAGCTCTCAAGATGATTTCGAGATGCTCTTAAGCATACTCCTGGGTATGCTTTCAAGTACCCTCCCAATTGCACTTGATGACACACTCCCAGTCTGCTTGACTATACAATTCCAAGTAGACTCACAATACGCTCCCAAGTTGACTCCAAGTACACATCCAAGTACACCTGGGAGTATATTCTCAAGTACTCTCCAGAGCATGCTCTGATGGATGCTTCCAATCTTACTCGATGGCACACTCCCTGCCAGCTTGAATGTATGCGTCCAAATAAGCTTTCAAGATACCCTCAAACACATTCCCAAACATGCCCTCAAGTATACCTTCAAGTCACTCTCATGTACACTTTCAACTATCCTCTCACATATACTCCCAAGCACACAGTCAAGTACATTCTCAATTGAACTCAATGGCACGCTCCCAGCCTACTTGCCTCTACGCTCCCAAGTACACTCTCAAGAGGCAGTATACTTTCAATCTTACTAGACTATATGCTCCCATGTATGCTCCTTGGTACTCAATCCAGAGACTGGGGAAGTTGCAGGTGCCAGGTACAGAGAGATGTGAGGCAGGTGCCAGGTACCAGGTGCCAGGTGGTGGGTGCTAGGTGCCAGGTGGTGGGTAGTGGGTGCCAGGTGGTGGGTGGTGGGTGGTGGGTAGCAGATGGTGGCTGAAATCATAATGTCAGTTGATATCATATTCTGAATATCTTCCTTAGCATGGCCACTACAATGAGATCTCACAATACCTTACAGTTATGGTGTTGACATTTGCAGCGTTCGATCCTGCAGGAATGGTAGACAATTGAATCTTGGGGAGAGTAGAACTCTGACTCAGATTGTCCAGCACAATCTACTGCCCACTGCCCATTGATTGTGAGTGTGTAACGTGGGAGGAGTCGACTCCAACATACACTCAACTACAAGTATCACTTCTAAGTATCCCTCTATCTTGTCTCACTATTGGACTTGATATTGGACTTAAACAAGGACTAATAGCTGGTTCACTTGAAAGCTTCACTCAGGCGCAGAAAGTAATCAGAATAGCATACATGTAGAATAGCCGTCCAATCTGAATATATTGTTAAGGCTTGTTCTCCGTCTTGGGAAGGTTGCACTCTGTAACAGCGGAGAATCGAGAGGTCTTTATACCTCTTCCCTCTGCGCTCTAAACGCTAATGCTAACAATGCTTTTCACTCGATAAATGCTCACAATCCTCTCCTCCTCCATTCCCCTTTCAATGATTACCAGGCGGCCCAAACTTCCTCGGAGGAAATGGTATCTTGTCAATCCTCCAGTCAATCCAGCCCAACAGTATCCTTCTGATACACATCTCCAGACTGATTGGTATCCATTGGACTGTTGTCTTCCGGACCATCCACCTCTTTGTACCATTCATCAGCCTTCCTTCATATCATGCCTAAGCATCTCCATCCTACTGGCCGTAGCTGATGCCAATCGAGAATTACTTCATATAGAGATGACGATGGCTGGTGTCATTGTTTATCTCTGTCCATAGAGAATATAGCGAAGTGTGTTTGCATTGTATTGACACACCATGGAAACTGTGACAACACTCGAAGGTGGGTGGTAATGATGTGGTTGAGGGATTTGTGCCTGGCGGTCAGTGGTGTGGCGATAGTGCTGGCATATAATTGATGTACTCTAATCAATCACGACATGACAACATCATCGAGTGATTGTTCATGACCCCGGAACCGTGACCAATCCCCAATGTATAATACAGTGTGTTTGTGTCAATTTGGTCTAGGGGCTGATGGTGATGATGGCAATGGTAATGATGGCAATGGTGATGATTGTAATTGTGATGATGGCAATGGTGATGATGGCAATTGCGATAATGGCAATGGTGATAATGGCAATAGTGATAATGGCAATGGTGATGATGGCAATGGTAATGATGGCAATGGTGATGGTGTTGGTGATGGTGATCATAGTATCAGAAGCACTTAGTCAAGTAGATTGGCTATGTCAATATCAGCATTAAAGCTTCCACAGACTCTGACCCTTCTAATAGTCAAAGCTTCCACAAATTCAGAATTTTCCATTGGGCAAAACTTTCCAATGGAAAACTCTACTCCTTCCAAAGCACACCTCTCTCAAGGGTGTCTCTCTCAAGGGCTGCTCTCTTACTGGCAGCTCTCTCAAGGGCTGCTCTCTCAAGGGAGGCTCTCCCAAGTGCAGCTCACTCAACGGTGGCTCTCCAAACGATGGCTCTCACAAGGGTGGCTCTCTTACAAGTGGCTCTCTCATGGCTGGCTTTCTCACAGGTGGCTCTCTCATGCAGGCTATCGAGCAGGCTGTTAAGCAGGCTTCCAAGCAGGCTCTCATGTGCCAGTGGGCTCTCAAGCAGACTCACAGCAATAGTGTATACAGTAACAGTATACCAGCCAAGAGTAGACAGTAAAGGTAGGTATAGGTCTGTTTCTGGCCACCAGCCATATATAGTTTCATAGGCCCATGGGCACAACTCTATGAACCCACTATAGATAACTACATAATACTTGTTGTGCAGGGGTTCATGGAAAGCTTGGAAAGGGCTACACACATGCATTTATGCATATAACTTAGCCTATAGCTGATTTGAACTTTTGCAGATGGCCTCTGAACTTACTAATCCAGTTCCCTACACCTTAGATCTTTTACAACTTACCCACCATTTACCCTATCATCACCAGATATCACTTGCATACTGCTTACAACACTCTGCTATCCATTATCTACTATTAGCATACAGGAGAACCCTTTCAGATTTCAAGTCTATTTTGGACATCATTACTATTGAAAGCTATAGCAGTCCACAGCAATACATAGACCACTGATAGAGACAAGAAATGACAGCTGGAGGATGGCAAGAAGAGGAAGGGGTTTTCTGTATCAGAACTAGGGGTTTGGCTGGGGATGGAATTTTATATAGAATATACAGTTTCCTTACAGTAAGGGACTACTAAATTCATAATGGACTGAATCCTGCCCATTCAAGCTGTAAATATATGGGTCAAATAGGAGTTGTGCAGAACACTAGGCACTTCCATATATCTCCCCTATTCTTTAAAAGATAGCTCCAATCAGAAGATAATTATTAGAAAATCATGTGGATAAAATTTTGATATAACTTGAGGAAAATATACATCCATACTATATGACTTCAATATATACTTTCTTGGATCAACATATATTGTAAGCCACTGGGCAGTCCCCTAACATGAACGAAATACCAAGTAAGCCTGTGGAACATGGATTCAAGTTTCACTGCCTTACTGATCATTGATATATCTCAGATTTCCAAATAACCTCAAATAAGACTAGTCCTGATTCTATTCCTTCATCTGATCTGTTGACTGTGACAGGAGATATTGTATACCATCTCTTACTGAAACTCCCCAGTACTATGTACTAGATAGTCTATCTGGGTAACATTTATATAATGGTTCCATTGTTATAAAAATTGCATCATGATTAGCATATGGAAGTCTGTGGTACAGCATTTCCTTTTTTGGTTGAAGTTTCCACCAGAATTCACATTCCTAAAGCAAGATATCGGCAAATTCAAGTATCATACCTTGAAAGTACTTGCTGTTAAGGACAGCATCTTTCTCCAGCTTATTGGTATGCAATTGTGGCTTGATAATACATCTGTTACAATTCTCAGTACAGTATATGACTTTGAATCTCAGCAGGAAAAATCAAGACAATGGTCAGAGAAGAACACCAATGCAAGGAAAACCTGGGCGGTCTTCAGTGATTTGCAGGAGAAACAGATGATGATTTTACTCAGTATTGATTACTACAATCACTATATGTATGGTGCAGATATAGCAGATCAACTATATAGCTACTATGTTACTCGACTCATCTCCTTTCACACATAGTGTCCTATGCTCTTCGGGGCATATGATTATGTTACCACAAATGCCTATTTCATCTCCTGAGATATGCCTCAGAGTTCTAATCACATAGCACTTAAGGAGTTTTGTCTGGAGTGTACCTAGAGGTTGATTCTGGCTGGGTGTGGACTAATTTCCACCTGACAAATTGTACAGTTGACTAGGGCCAAATCCACCCAGTCCAACATTACAGAGGGTACTTCTTTACCCATAGACCACAGATGTGACTTTGGGCACCTTCCTGTCCATCTTGAGGAAGGGAAGTGTTTGGGGTGTTGGTGCTGCTGCTAAAAGCAGAGAAATACTCCCACTAAGAATACCAAATCTCCACCAAAAACCCACTGGGCTTGTGCTCAATGTGCCCAGCCACTGTGTCTCAATGATAAAAGGAATTGTTTTGTTGAGTTCCATCAGCTGTAAAGGGGTGGGGTGGGTGGTGGTGCAGGGAGAAGGGGTGTGGTGGTAGCTGGATGGGGCAGATTTTGGAGGGGCAGCTGGGTTTACAAAGCCACACCTGATGTAATTTACAGTTTGTTTGGATAGAAAGTTTTATTTGCTACTAGAGAAGGTTTTATCAAAAGGAGAGCCTCTGGTGGTCATTTTTGGGGCATGGTTGTGGTGGCTGCGTGGGCGGACCGTATGGTCCGGGAACCGGTTACAATCCAGGGGATAACAAGGGTTCATTACGACTACAAGAGCCTTACGGAACTACAAGGCTAGGAGGTCGAGGTTTTCCTAGCACTAGCAGCTACAATCAAAAAATGGCGGAAGAAAAGTAGGAGCTAAAATTACCAAGCGCGTCACCCGATTTCTTTCATAGGCAGGATACGAAGGAACATCCGGTGATACTTCCTATCCCGCCGCGCTTTGAATGACCTGAGGTATTTGCTCTCCCTCTTCAATTGTGACGGTTTTTTGATGGCAATTAGAAAGAATTCGTGCAATCCGAGGCGCCCTGATTATTCACCTACTCTCGATTACGATTGGTTCATATTCCATACCTATGATAAGGTACGCATAATGCATTATGGGAGAACCCGTATGTATAGACTATTGTACAAGGAGAAACACTCGAGATATGTACAACCAAGTTGTGCGCCTTATGCCTTACAATCTACCTAGATCGCTAGTTGACCAAAGACTAACGAAGCATGGGAAAGTTTTAACCTCGGAGATTATCAGGATATGTGGTTTTGGTTTGCTTGCGAGGATCTTGCGGAAGGGACAGAGAGAACAAAGATTTGTCATTTATAATTATTCCCGGCACATTCTAGCTGCAATTACGAGGTTCGAATCTGTACGTATCTCCCTTTAGCTCCTTTTCGCTCTCGTAACCATCCATCACCAAAGATCTTGATCATTGTATTTCTTGTAGAAAAGCGAGGGGAGTATCAAGAGATGGGAATGGCACGTAGTTTGCACCGAAATCAAGCTCCAACAGCTATCTTCGTACTCTCATCTCCATAAACACCCACAATGCTCAGGCAGCAGAGGCTGCACAAGGGCATGGATGCGAGAGTAAGGTCGTGGATGCAAGAACAATCACGTGGAGGTGAGGGACGCCTTCTTAGCTGATTACAAAGCTTCCCATCCGCTCAGCCATATTTAAGCATGGTATCGCTGAGAGACGTTACATCGGCATGCACAATAGAGAGGAACCGAGGAAGGGAAATCCCGTGGATTCTATCCGAGAAGTCTTGGCTCGGGTATATTACAGGTTGCCCCATAAGGCGAGGCGAGCATATCCATAGAGTACGTAGTGCCGGGCGTCGGCGTGAGCTCATCGCTATATGAGCAAACTATTCTTCGTTCTGTCGGGTGAATATTGAAGTTGAATAAAATATTGATTGATTGGCGCGAGAGCACTCGATTCGGTGGTCATGTAGTCGGCACGGATCACATCCGGGCACCCGGTCGGTATGCGCAAACTTACAAATCGACTCTTGTCAAGGCAAGTATTACGAACTCCCACTTGCGCAATTGACCGTGTGAGAATTCGGCAGACAAAAATTATTATTGTTTTCCCAAAGGGTTTTCATTTCGCATGCAGGAACACGGCGCTAGGACACGGCATAGTTTAGCGCAGCTCATCGAAAATTTAAACATGTGAAACTACGCTAGGGCCAAATCTATGTGACGGGTAGAGGAGCATCGTTACAACTGGAACGGGTTATGTCATTCCTGCTCTAACTTTGCGCGTTCTTCGAAGAGATTGATTTGGACAATGCCGCGACTGTGGTTGCCTACTGGGACAGCAATGTCAATATTATAACCTCTATATGTCTACGAATTTCGGAAACTTCATGACTAGTGAGTAAATACCAATTTATCTTCCACGAGCCTAGACGTACGGACGCTCCTGTCACTTCCGGATGTTAGTAGTTCCAGTTCAGAGCTTATGATCAATTGCAAGGGTGGCCATGGCACTGAGAGGCTTCTAACGGTTCCGAGTTCCGACCAATCTGCCGGGATTTGTGGAGCCTCAGCTGACAGTTGATTACATTAGCTCGCCCGATCAGGCAACTAAGTAGAAACGCTCACCTTCTTTGGTATTTATCTCTACTTCCTGACCCTAGAATGTTGCGTTACTACTGGCCTGCCCTCAAAGGTTTGTCGTTCACTGCCCCATCTGGTCGGCGAAAGACTTCCAATGTGGGGAATATATGCACTCGTACCAACACCGGGGAAGCCTGCTCTTGCTTTGCGGCCGGTGCTGATACACAGCAGCAAGATCCGCCACACGCACCGCCATATGTCTAGCTGTTGTAACTTGTAAGAACTTAACGTTAGGCATCTTCCGCGAGCATCCGGATTCGTACCAATGGCGAGTCTAGATTATGTTCGTTGCTTTCTCAGCTTCTTAGGCCAGCTTTGAAGGCGGGCAGTTGTGTCAGCCAAGTTTTCGGCTATGTCTTACTAGTAACCGTTTCTTTTATCAGAAGAGGTTATGTTATCATCTTGGCTTGGTCTAAACTTGTAGATGGTGAGTAGCCACTGGCTTAGGATGCGAATAGTGGGACGAATACCAATTGTATGTACTGGGCTTTAGATGCTAGGTGTAGAGTACAATGGCAGTAGTACACGGGAAAACGCCTATATTAAAGACCGTGCTCGAGCTCATAACAGTAGAGTGCTGACAGACTATTAGACAGCGGTGGGGGCTAGGGGCATCTGGTTGGTATTCGAGATCAGAACAGGAGACTTAAGCTTGAGTTAGATTTTACTCCAAGGAATGGATGAAATGGAAGGTTTGTATGGGGGCTTTGACCAGCAAAAACTTCGTATTTTCCATCTTTTTCCGCTTACGCGCGTGGTCTTGTTTCCGATTTTTAGCCCTTACCCAAATAGTTACACGTACGTAGTTCCTGCATGTGCACTCCAAAGTCTTGTTGATTGGCGATTTATCAATCCTTATTCCCCTCATCTCATTTCCAAAGCTGTGAAATGACGAAGGGTAGGGCTGCTTTAACAGCCGGATAATGAGCTAATGTCAATCCCAGGAGAGATAATCGGACCTATTGCCGGGTTTCAAGGGGAGATATCAAGCAGGCGCAACGCTTTACCAGTACGTTACCCAATTGCAAGGTCATGATCACTTAATCGGCTACGGTGATCCTTGACATCCTCACATAACCCCATACTTGTCAATTGCATGCTCTAACACACTGCTATAGACTAGATTCGCGTTGGAAATCAACTGTGATGAGCAGTTAAATCCAGCGCGTATGGTTAGTATGGACATTCTACATTCCGAGCCTCTCGCTATGGGTTGTGCTCACCACGCTAGTTCGTATTTAGCTGTAATTCTAGAGGCTCACTACTTAATAATTACCGCTGTATCTTCACGATATATAAATCTCCCTCGATGAGGCTACTCACCCATTCTTGCTCTCAACTATATTTGAGGTCCTTATACCCACGATCTTTACATCACGATCTTTACACCACATTCATTTCACCATAGTCTGAGACTTGCACCACATTCATTTCTTACACCAACTTAAGCCTGAGACTTACCACGATCTTTTTCACCACAACTCTTACATCATGAAGTTCTCCCCCGCGCTTCTCGTCGCCTCCCTTTTCACAGCCGGCGCCCTCGGCAGCCCCGTAAAGAGGGACCTCCCAATAGTAACTAGCAAAGCGCTCCGACAAACACTCCAGGGCGCCAACCTCCTCAGGCATGCCAATGTGCTCCAAACCGTAGCAACCGGCGCGGGTAATACTAGAATGTTCGGATCAAAAGGCCACAATCAGACAGTAACATATATCAAGGGGAAGCTCGATGCCACAGGATACTACGATATTGAGCTGCAAACATTCCCGTTCACAATCCTTAACGGCACGGCAAAATTCTCAACCACCGGAATCGAAAAGGATTACGAGGCCGAGTATCTTACATATGCGCCTTCGGGCGATGTGTCCGCTGAGCTAATGGTAGCGAAGGAAGTAGGATGTAACGGGGTAACTTTTCCCCCTCCTCCACCTTCTGTGAGAGTAGAATTGATGTAAGACATGTGTAGCCGGACTATGATCCTGTTAAGATGAAAGGTGCAATTGTTCTTATCAAGCGGGGGACATGCGATTTCGGTGTCAAAGTAGCATTAGCAGGTGCCAACGGTGCAGCGGCAGCACTTATTTACAACGACGCCGATGGAGCGATCGGAGGTAGTACCCTTTGGGAGCCATCCCGCCCCGATATTGGGCCTTACGTACCGGCTGCTGCTATTACGGGCCGGGATGGAACTGCATTGGTAGCTGCAGTGGCGAAGGGGAAAGTGACGGGAAGAGTCATCGCTGTACAGAAAAATGTTCAGCAATACAGCACTAACGTTATTGCTACTACTAAAGGCGGTGATAAGAACAACGTTATCATGGCAGGAGGACACACTGATTCCATTCCGGACGGACCTGTAGGATACTCCACCCCTGCTATGTCCTTTACTGACAGTCACAGGGAATCAATGACAACGGTTCGGGCTCGATGGGTCTCCTCGAGATCGCTCTCCAGCTGCCAAAGTGGTCGGTTAAGAACGCTGTTTCCTTCGGATTCTGGACTGCTGCGGAGTTTGGAATGGTTGGTTCCGACCACTATTTGGCGTCCTTGACAGGACCGCAGCTCAATGACATTGCTCTATATCTCAACTTCGATACGTAAGTTTCCACATTCCCACTGTCAGATCTTCGGCTAACAACCCTCCAGGATTGCAAGTTCGTCACCCCCCTCCCGTCTTCATTCCTCCTTAGCTAACCTTCCCAGGCCCCAACTACGGCTTCTTCGTCAACGACGGCAGCCAGACGCAATTCGTAAACTCCGCCATTCCTGCGGGAAGCGACAAAATCCAGAAAGTCTTCACGGACTACTTCACCTCGATCGGCATCAAGACTGCGCCCGCACCCTTCGACGACAACTCTGATTACGCGACTTTCCTGAACGCGCAGATTCCCGTCGGTGGTCTCTGCGCTGGTGCAAACGGAATCAAGACCTCCACGCAAGTCAAAATGTAAGCATCCCCCAGCCCACGACTGCATTTTGCAGTAACTGATGGGGTGTGAATTAGGTGGGGTGGACAGGCCAACGTTCCTTTCGATGTCAATTACCAAACCGCCGGAGATACTAGGAAGAACGTGAATGTGAATGCGTGGATCCAGAACGTCAAGGCTGCTGCGCACGCAATCGCGAGTTATGCGGTGGATCTTGGCGGGGTTCCGAGAGTTAGTACTAAGAAGAGGCTGGCGAAGAAGGGGTTTAATTATAAGGAGCGCAGGAATGTACAGGCTAGGGCGGTCATGTAGGAGGCATGTAATTCGTAGGATTGTGCGGTTGTGGGGAATCAGTTGCGAGGGAATGTTACTAGTAATTTTGGTTGGACTTTGATCTATGACTTTGTTTCTGCCGCACGGTGTGGAGCTGTACTAGTACATTTGTCATATGGTGCGTTGTATGATTAGAATCTGTTTGTGCAGCACAGAGAGATAACAGTATTGTTTGCTCAAAATTTAGGTGAAACGTGTGACCCTGGACAAATCAATTGCGATACTCGGTATTAGTTAATACAAGGTACGGTGGCGGCTTCGCCGCCCTTTGGAGGCGCCCAGATTGATCTCCAGCCCAGCCAACCCAGAGTTGCCATTTTTAGCAGCTCCTATGCTTCCAGATGTATAACGTAATTCTCGGTCTAACCGCCCACGACCTAGCAACCGATCACGTCATAAAGCACATAAGAAAGCTTGGCTGCACATCTTCTTACCCTACTCCAGTGCCAAATTTTCACCCCACCTCCGCAATTCTAACATGATGGGCACAGTAAAGCCCAGAGAACCTGCATGTGAGCGCAAAAATAACCTCTAAACTGCTCGCAAAGATGATATAAATGGAGTTCAATCCTCTATTCGTTCAGCTGCATCTACTTATGGCGTTCCTTATGGAGCCTTGTGTGACAGACTTTAGGGTGCGCAACCCAGAGTAGAGGCTCACCAGTCTGAGCAGATACTTTCAGTAGAGGAAGAATAATCAATTGTGAGGTTCTGTAAGGCTCTTGATAATTTGGGTCATCCTTTAAAAGTGAGAGATGGTAAAAGCATTTGCGATGTCATTGCATCCTCCAGGTTGGCGACGACAACTAGGCAATCATTGGCTTGCACAGTGCCTCATTCGAAATCCCTCTATTACATCGGAGTTGAGTCTGTGTCTTGACTGCCACAGAGCAAATGCCAATAACCCTGCAATTCATAAAGACTTTTACCACAAGGTATAAATATTTCAATATCTTGTAAAGATATAGACTAATTGCTATAAATAGTTAGGAAAGCTTATATATCATCTCAAGATATGTTCTGAAAACATCTACAACATGGATGAAAAGGGATTTCTTTTAGGCCAAGCTTTGAAAGTAAAGGTAATCTGCCATAAAGGACACAAAAATCCCAGCTATAGCCAGGATGGAAATTGTGAAATGGTTACTGTTTGTTAGGGGTCTCCCCTAACAGTGGTAATGATACAAGTGGATTGGGCAGTAGATACTAAATTCCGTAACGCCTGTCTATGGAGCATCACTTGTTTGTCAGTCAATGGATCCTTAGCACGATTGCACTTGAGCCGCATTTCGATCAATTAGTGACAAGTAAGCTTTCACTTGCAGATTCAAATATGATGACGCAATTATGTCGCCATAACTGGGAAGTGAAAACCCTTCAGCAGTGCACATAATTATTTGCCACATTTACAATATCTTATCTAGCGGGACAACATACAGATAAGTTGCGACATCGCAGAATTACGTATGCAGCAGATAATAAGCAAAGCGCTAGTATGTCAGGAGTTACAGGCCGAATCATTCAGTGATGAGGATTCATCCTGTAAGGATCCTCAGTCTACAGAAGTGCCGAGACCTAGGCATGCTGTGTCTGAGGGATTAAATGACATTGGCTGGAGATAAGAGGCCAGAAGCAGACCTGCTCATTGGGTTGAGACAGTATGCGTGGCAACATCATACTGGTCGGTAGTACTAGGTTGACGTGTCATAATTAAGAATGGCAGAGTATCGGTTGGTTGCCGATTAAATCTCTGAACACATTGCCGAATAGCCAAATCAAAACGCGAGGAATTTAATAACCTGGAGTTATTATAAATTGCCACAAGCACTGATAAGACTATATGTCGTCAGATGTTCCAACTACTGAACAAATTAGAATCAAGATGTCTAAGTTGAAGTTATGAGTTGTCAATGTGGTGCGTTTGATATCATGATGTGGGGATGGCCCATATTGGGGGAAAAACGCCTTAGGACCACTCATGCATGAACACAAACCAATGGGAACTTGTGTCAATAATCGATGAGGCACTTAAGATGTTCTCAAAGATAACTTATCACAATATTCATGATGTCATAGCGCGATTCAGAAGTCAAGCATGAACTGAAGTCTGAGCATCCAACTATAAAGAACTCACATTGTTCCGGCAATGAGAAGAACAAGCTCTAGCAGCGAACAGTCAGAAAAACCTACCAGCAAAGAAAGACCTTAAAATATTATTGTGTTTTTACGATACCTATATTATTATTATAATTATTATCAAATATTATTTGCTTTGTAGTGGCAGCCCCGCACCTTTGATGAGTATCACCTTGGAGAACGAAGCCGATATTATAGTGTGGACTTTGGGGACACTATTAATTTCTTTTGAGCAACGCCAGTATCTATTTGGAGGATAGTGCATTTGCTGGCTAGCTGCAATGGTATCTCTGGATCCAGCTTTACGGTATTACTTGGATTCACAAAGATTTCTTTCGGACTTATCAGTTATCAAAGACGCACAAGAGATACAACAGAAAACTATCGAAAGAAGTATATCTTCGATACCCCGGGATATCCAGAGAAAATCAGCCAAATCCCCAGAGTTGGTTAATAGTAATCATCGAAATGATCCTTTAAAACATACTAGGAAAGGAAGAGGCAATCCCTTCCCTACGATGAAGAGACAACTTAAGGCTGAAAGGAAGAGGCTGGTAAAGCTTCACATGAGAGGGAACTTTAACAAGAGTTGAAGTCATACAGAATCAAGGAAACATATGTACTGTCAGTATTGTGCCACGCCACGATACAATTTATTCGCTATTCACTTAGTACACCACTAGGGGGTTAACCATCTACATGTTGCTATATGGGGTGCTGCACACCAGCCCTACAACTCCTAAATGAGAAGTATAGAGGGCGTCCGCTCCCCAGCAAAAATTCAGCAAGATCCACATTCAGTTACATCGATCAATGTAGAGGCCCATATGCGCACGTATGGCTCACCAAGCAAATCTTGGCAACATAAAGCACCTGCACCCCACCAAAAAAATCAAGTGAACTCCACATATATTTTCATCCACCAACATAGATGCCCATATATGCACATACACTCACCTTGAAAATCTTGCCTGAGCCGCAACGACGCCAGTGCCTGAATGCATTGTACATGGCCATCTAAGTACATGGCCATCTAAGTCCATACATATCTATACATGTATGTAAACATCTGACTGTATATTCACCAGGGCCCCCTTGCACAGAATTGAGTTATCATACATTTCCCTATATCTCTATCTATATATTCAACACCATATTTCTGTCAACAACATCTTGCAGTTGCAACCTCGTATAGTATCACATCTTCACACACTCAGCTACGTAGCACTAGGCGCCTGTAATAGCCCGGAATGCCCTGTATTGGCCTATATGCGCATGTATATTCAAACAACGTATTACCCACGTTACCCGGCATTCTACACCACCACTATCACCATTACCAATGCGTATGTCAGTCAACAGGTTATCTTTCCATATTTACATCTCAAGGAACAGCATCAACTCTATTTGGTAATGGGATCACAAAAACTATTTGCTGCAATGGTGTCGTCAGCCTACCCAAATTGCTCCTTACAATTTCCAACTGCTCTGCATGCTAAAGGTATCCCTAACTGCAAATGTCTGATGACGAAGGTGAACATCATGAAGGGGTGGAGGATGATGATCACATCCTAATGGTTTCCGATATCTCAGATCCAATCATCAAGGAGTTCATGGATGAAGTTCTGTTACTGGCGCAACTAAAATCCAACAATAGTACAAAATACTCGGCCCGCAATATAATCATGGCCACCATACATATCTTTCCATCGTCAATCAGAAGGTTGAAGAATGGGGCTGTTATGCCATTTGGATTAGCGCTGAAGGAGGAGAGGGACAATGCTCCTGTCCACATCTTGCAGCTGCAGCCCAGAGTGAGGAAGAATGGAAGCCAGTTCTAGATGGCAGGTATGCCAAGTGGGTAAAGACGCAGTTCGATCTGGAGGGAATGAACACATACTAGAAACAGAGGGCAAAGATGATCAATGAAGACCAAGACCGAGAGGCTGCTGGGTTAATCGACGTGAAGCTACACCAGTTGAGGGGCTTGTGGGAGCTTCAGATGCTTGTATGTTTGAAGATATAATCCCTATGGATTGATACATGTGAGCTGAGCGGTTCTAGGATGTCGATCTGGCGGGCAAAGACATACACATCGTCTGCTTGGCTACAGCAAGGGAATAGTGGAGACTGTTCCTCTACCGGACTGGTGGGCTCGCTGAAATCATCAGGCACCTGTTGACAAAGGATCATCTGAACCACGGTATCTTGATCAGTGGTATGAGAGGAGGTTCAATCAATCGGGACGGGAGGAAAGCTGGCGCCGAAGTCTCTGAAAAGGCGAAGAATCGTTTCAATACAAACCTTCCTTGAGAAGATGAGGAAGGAGGTAGGGTCCGTGACAGATTGTGGAAGGATCTTCATGGAAAGCTCCATACATTGATAAGTATGTACCCTCAATATCTCAGATGGCATACCCATCAGCTATTGGACCGGTATAGATGAGTATAATATCACACCGCATATCCTTCTGTTGAAAAAGTTACCAAGGATGGTTGCTGCACTGAAAGCTGCGATGATGGAGAGGAAGTTGAAGTGGAAGCATCAATGGGCCGATGACATTCATCTAGAGAAAAGGTTGACATCCACTGTCCTCGCAGATATGACGCTTGTGAATGCTGCCCTTAAGGCATCCACTCTCCAGCCCATTTCACCTTTGTAGATAGAATTCATTGCAGATTACTTCTGCATAATACAAATGGATTTGTTTCACAGGTTGCTATTCTTAACAATTGTTGATAGGAGCCTATAAATACAATTATGGCCATATACATACAATTATATCCACTATGCACTAAACCAGACATGTTCAGCATATAACTGCCTGTATTTGCATATATGTGCATATAAATGTATTTAGACCCTCTTGCACAAAAACACAACAACACACAAACACGCAATGGTTACATATGTATATATAAATGTATATCTATGTATGTAGCACTTCCTACAGTCATATTTCAGACTCAGGTTGTTGCCATAGCAACACCCTAGTGTCATCATCAATGCGTTGTGGTAGAGGCACATACGCCAGCGTTCGGCCTTATAGGCATACATATGGTAATTAGAGGTATATGGTTGCAAATGTGCACTCGATTGATAGTAAATAGGTGAATAGGTAAGATTATCGCTAGTGATCCAAGTCTTGTGGCGAGCCGACTATATAGAATGGCTGTTACCCGGCCACAGTCACATGTCGCCGTTACATTATCCCCCTCTTTAGGTGCAGACCTCCTGGGCTGCATGAACCTTACAAGAGAAAAGGAAAGGAAAGAAAGCATTATACATTCATGCTGCGTACGTACTCGTAAGAAATCATAAGTCCCGCTACGGATTGGTACAGCTCAATGGCGACCTTTCGGCGGATCCGGCGAACGGGAATGCTCTGCCTCCATCAGCAGGTGGTAAATACCCATGCCGATGCCATTTGTACCGGGCCGAGATCCAAAGAAGGGAAGAAGAGAAGAGAGAAACAAGAAAACATCCAAAAGTGACCCCGTCTCCATATCTCGATTTCCTAACCCAGGCTCCAACAACCATCATTCCTGCAGCTCGTATCTCGGCGTAGGTCTTTGTTGAAATTGTCAGGGTGGTTGAGAGCTTACGCTGATGACTTGGCATCGATGGGAGCTTCTGCTGCAGGCATCGGTAGTAGCCGTTGGTGATCATCGATCGTATACGTCAATCGCGTCTTATTCGTCGATATCTAATACGTGAGTTTCTCTACAATGGTTATACTTACCAAGTTCAAGCGCGCCTGCGCTCTCTTGAGCCTTCATGCCGTGCTTTCGCATGCTCTGTAGATTATCTCTTGCAGCCGGTAGTCATTGGTAAGTGGCATTGACGTCCAGATGCTGCTGGAGTGGGGAGTCGACTTTGGAAGTCCGCTTCAGTGACCATCCGGTCAACTTCATAGTTGCTCTCAATAGGCGGCTTCAGTAGAATCTTTGTTGACTTGGTAGACTTGCCGGTCGACTTCTCGGTGCATGTCTCGGTAGATTGCATCCCAGTGGGCTTTTGGCTTGTCGGCAGGTCTTGACTGGTCGACTTTACAGTAGACTTCTCGGTCGACTACTCAGTATGTCTCGGTAGACTGCCTCCCGGTGGGCTTTTGGCTTGTATGTAGCGCGCATTTTTGACACGGTCATCCCCCCTTTTGAACATCATTGCTCCGTCGACGACTTAGACTCAAATCGGTTGTTGATTGCAATCGTAGTTCGGTAGACTTATGAAGTTCGGTAAACTTTTGAACTTGAGTTGACTTTTGGTGATCCCGTTCGGTACGTCTCATTGTTGACCGAAGCGTCTGTTGGCAGCCTTCGTCTCTGGATTTTGGAGGTCTTCAACTTCGCTTGTCTTTTGGCTGGTCTTGGTTGACTTCACTTGCTTCGTCTCATTTTTCCACTTGCTTTCAGCTCATTTTTGCACTTGCTTTGGCCTTTCTTTTTGGCCTGCTTCGTGTTTCGACTAGCTTCGTGTTTCGACTAGCTTCGTGTTTCGACTAGCTTCATGTTTCGACTAGCTTCGTGTTTCGACTAGCTTCATGTTTCGACTTGCTTCGCCTTGAACTTTCGACGTCATTTCGCCCTTTTCGGAATTTGCCTGGTCTGTTCTCGTTGTCTCTTTGGGCTTTGGCCGTGAATTCTCTAGGTACACTGATCCCCACTCTCTGGGTGCCGCTGGACTTCTTTGTCGTTAAGTGCACTCTGGTCCTTCATTCTGGCACCTCCGGTAGGGTCATCCCTTTCTTTAAACGTCGTTGCTCTGCCGACGACTTATCTCCTCTAATTGGTGTTGTAGCTTGGTAGTATGGCAGCTGGTGCGTTCGTCAACCCGAACGGCATGACTCGGTGCCCAAACTGCCTGTACTGGGTGCGAAACGCGGTTTTGTACTCGTTGCCTTCCTTGATTCGGATTAGGTGATAGGCATTCCTAAGGTCCTGTCGAGCATCTCCGAGCTCAGTGGGAGAGGATATTGGTTCTTCGCCGCGGCTTGATTGAGAGCTCTGTAGTCCACACACAGCCGCAGTCCGCCATCCTTCTGCTTCGCAAATGAGATTGGTGCTGCCACAGGCGGTGATGATTGGAAGTCTATCTTTCCCAGCTCTTGGTCTCACTTGCTCTTTCTGAGATTTCGTAGATCCAAGCAATTTGCGTGGTTCCTCACGGCCGGGTTACCCTGTCATTTCCTCTCACCCTCTTCCTACGCTCCTTGAGCCAGAACCGCTCATCCTCACGAATTCCCTTTGCATGCCGTGATATGTGAGCTGCGAGAGTTGGCATATCTTTGCTGCAAACATCCACATAGTCCTTGTATCTCACGAGGATATGACAAATCTTGATATTGTGAAATCGTGATATTGTGAAATCTTGATATTCTGTTGGGATACAACCCCCATCATCTGTCGTTACCATCTCCATGTTAACTAGGTCTGTTCCTATTCTCATTAGCCTTGTCTGCATTCTGCATTGTAGCATGCTTTGGCGGAGTGGAGATGGGTAGGGGTCCCAGGATAGCTGGATCAGACAGTTCGTCACAATAGGACCAAGCCCCATGGATCAGTTTCTCCCTTCGTGTCTCGGCGAGCCGGTAGCAGTCATTCAAGCACCGTCACTGTGTCACTCTCCTGCCGCAACTACCGCCGCTCCTCCAGCTCGCGCATTCAGTATCCTGGGGTTTCGCTCACCTTCGGTGATGCCTTCCAGCGATGCTCCCAGCAACCCTTGGGATTCACCAAGTCATATGGCGAATGCCTGGACCACTTACTAGCTAAGAGATGATCAAATGCGGTAGTGGAACATATGATTTTTGTCCCTCACCGCTTTCCGGCAGAGGACTTGCGCGATCTGCTTCTGGAATCTTCGCCCGGTGCAATCCATTTGGCGTTCGTAGGGCTGTCAATCAACTTGCTGCAGTCGATTTCCAGGTTTCTTGCCATGGCAAGCCCAAGACTAGATTGTATGCCTTCATTGGGATGACTAAAACCTCCGATTTGTCAACCGGTTTAAGGTGTTCAAAATACTGAACCAAGAGACTTGCCTATCGGCTCTCAACAGACATCATCACCAAGCTAGGGTGGAGGTGAATGCTGGCTCGTATGGTAGCTCGAGTTTCCTAAGTAGGCTCGGCGATAAAATAATGCCCATTGCACTGCAGTCGATTTGTGCTTTGACTCGCTGCATGTTGCCATGTATCTTTGGTACAAGGTAGGTTTTGTGGTCTCCGCTGCCGCAGCGAGTGCATTACCGGTTTGGCTTTTGGCTTTTGTAGATTTCCTTTGAAAGCCACGGCGCTGGTGATAAGTTGGCACAGCTGCCTCCACTGGGCTTATTGGACTTGACCGATTTGAATTCCCCCGATCAGGATTGTTGGAATTATCAGAAATGCCTTTGGTGTTGCTGTCCCCTTAGCTTCCTCAAGGTTGCTAGAGTTGTAGGTGTACACGCCAATTGAAGTTGATGCACTTTACTCAATTCGAAGGGATGTAGTCGCAACTGTGCTGATTCGAAATCACCTTTCGACTTCGCCTTCGGTTCTTCGTGTAGCCGATCCAGGGGTAAGATCGTGTCATTGATTGTAGGTTCTCCGACTGATGATCGCGCTCAATCGACTTGTAGGAATGGTGTTCGACTCAATATCTCTATCGTGTTCGGTTTCTGTCATTGCCCGAATCGAATAGTTGCGGCCTCCAGCCGTGATAATTGTCGTCATCGCCGGTGACGCGTCTCGTACGCCATATGGTGCTCAATTGAATGATGAAACGATCCATATCGGTGCTTGCAGTAATTATGCTTCGATATGTCGTTTTTAAGGCTGTAATCTCAATTGCAGACTTTATGATGTGGCGCGTTTAGGGGTACGGCGATCATGTAGACTTCGACAATGGGTGCTCAATGCAGCTGTCGGTATTTGAACCCATCTCAATCGACCTTATGCAATTAACTCTTTCGACCTTTGGTGCAATTCGGAGTCGATTCTGGCGAACTCGTGTGCGACACGCCGAATAGGGGTAACACTCGTGAGTCCCGTGAGGGAAACGTATCCGTTTACCGAAAAGCGATAATAGTGTAAGGGTACGTACGCCAGCGTTCGGCCTTATAGGCATAAGTATTGTAATTGGAGGTATACGGTTGCAAACGTGGACTCGAGTGATAGTAAATAGGTGTATAGGTAAGATTATCACTAGAGATCTAAGTCTCATGGCGAGCCGACTATATAGAATGGCCGTTACCCAGCCACAGTCACGTGTCGCCGTTACAGTTGCCATCATAATGTATTGCCTCCACAACGCCCACCAGTTCTCCTCAAACCGCCTTATACATTGCCTTCATAACAACTCCATATCAGCTGCCAAACCTGGTACTGCACATATGACGCAATGGCACCAAAATGACTTCGTGCCGCTCCACCTAAAGGTCGCAGACAAGGGGAATATCGAGCACGAGTGGTGACAAGCAGTCCAACAATGGGGAAGAAGGTTTTCAAGTTGAACGAGAAACAGTCGAAAAGGAAGGCAGCAGACAACGATAAACGGCCGAGTTCAGCCGAATGGCTAAAGAAAGGTGGCAGAGAATGGCAACAGGAAGTGCATGATCTCATCGACTTTACCCTCAACCTGTTCAATGATAACGAAGAATACTTCGAGGGTAGAGACAGCAGCATACAGCAAGATCCAGCTGTTCTTATTCTCAGACTACAGCAGCATAGGGTGCAGGGGAGGCGCCGGCATGCGGAGAATTGCCAGAAAGCGGAGCGGAGGATAGCGGATGTCATATCTGGCCACGGGCTCCCGCTTTGCGCCTGTTCATCGAGAGAGATCGTGGATGTAAGGGAAATGGACCTTCGCTGTACGTTAATTGATCTGAATAACTGGCTATCATCTAACGTCATACAGTTTATTACGTAAAACCTGTCTCTTACTGCATCTGCTGATCAGCAAGTGCGCAACTACTACTAGAGGAGTCATCATTCTCTCCATCAACACCAGTCAAACCTTGGACAGTCTTTGCGATGAGGTTTCTGCATGTCGTCCACTGCCAATGTGTACGCAGTGCAATATCCAAATTGGCCTGGGCAGAAGGCTGGTGCGAGTTCTTTGAAGAAGAGTTGGGTCAGATTATCCCCAGCTTCCACCGAAACGTATGCATCCCACACTATTGTCGAGCTTAACAGCTAAAATCACACAGTTGTTAGAGGCGTATCACCACTGGATTGCAGTTGATTATGAACAGAAGACACGTCTATTTGAATGCTTAGAGGCATTTGAGAGGGATATGATATCACCGCCGCCAGGGGAGCCTCCCGATGCCCATACCCTGATGAACCTCTACCACCCCTGCCAGGGGAGTCTCATGATGTTGATATCCCTCAAGAACTTGTACTACCACCACCAGGGGAGTCCCATGATGCTGATATGCATCAAGAACCTCTACCGCCGCCGCCAGGGGAACCTCCCGATGCAGATATCCCTCAAGAACCTCCAGCACTGCCACCGCCCAGATGGCAGGAAGAGGCGCTAGAGAATGTATGCCTGTGTTGCTTCAACTTTCGGGAGTTGCCTAGCGATTTCTCTGTTGGGATTTGAGTTGATGGCAACATGCAGCATAAGTGGTTCCGAGACCGAAGCCCATGGGAGTTCGAGGTCTTGAGATCAAAACTGTTTGTGCGCATCCAAGTGCAAAGCTTCTTACTGGCTGCTGATGCCCAGAAGATCACAGAGGCCAACAACGCAGTGACGGAAAGAGGTGGCGGGTGCATGATCACATTCAACGCTTTTCTAGGATGGAATGCAACGACTACACAATGTGCTTTGAAAGGAGTTTTGGACGAATTTGGTTTGGTAGGAGCAGTGTGCTTCCATGGCATCGGATTGCACTTCTTAAACATTCACGGCCAAGGAGAGCGTCATACACATGTTGTCGCAATGCTCGAAGAAATCTACAATGAATGCAGTGATATTGACTGCATACGGCATTGCTACAATGTAGGATGCAAATTTGAAACCACAGCGAAGGCACTGCTCCCTGGAAAGAATATCACACCACAAATTAGACACTTCCATCTCCTTGGACATGGTCTTTTGTGCCAGGTAAACTATAACACAACTAGGCCTACTAGATTTGGCTTGATGGTAGGCGAAGAGTTGGAGCAACTGTGGTCGTATATCCAGCATTTTATACGATCTAGCAAAGTCTCTAGTTCCCCAAGCAAGCAGCAAAAATTGGATTCATGCTTGCTGAATCTAGCGCAAGGATGAGGGAGTTAATGGGGCGCATTTTAGAAAGGAGATGGATAAGGATGAATGTGATACGAAAGGATGCCTTAGATAATCAGGAAACAATCATCAGAGGGCGCGTTGCGAGTAGGACACATGGCGATAGTAGCTTCAGCTGGAGAGCATGATTACCAAAGAATTTGTACAGGAACCGTCTGCCCAGCAAGTGCTGTATTACAGAATGTACAAGTATATATGATCTCAGGCAAGCAATAGCAGTGCTGAGGATGATCCAGAATGCCCCGAACAACACCACATGACAAAATCTTTGAAGCTCTACAGAAGCAGGAAGAACTATGCTTTGGTTCACGAGAAGCAATGAAGCGACGCCAGCTTGCCGAAATGAGGAGAACATTTGCAAATCAGTATTAGAGTGATCCAACATACAGCACAAAACTTCGTCAACCAGCTGCCAGTCTAAACATTGATGAGCTTCCAACTGTTACCATTACACTGGAGGCCGTGGAGCGCACCGATCGCCTGGTGGAAATGTATGAGACACATTGCGATGACTGGGGTATCAATGGTAAGCTATATGGCTTCTATCACAGGGGATTCATTCAAAAAGAGCTTCACAACCTACAGGGAAACATCATCCATGTGGTCACAGAACATATGGCGGAACAGTCGATGCTTCATAAACAGGTCAGAGGCCTGCGAGAGTCACAATCATTCTGGAGAGTTTGAACAAACGGCAGAAGCAGTTGGACGACACCGACAAAAAGTATAAAGATGAGGTGACAAGATTGGAGGAGCTTGGAGTTCGTGATATCCCACAAAAACTCTGTTCCAAGTCATTCACACCACATGGACTGAGAAATGAACAGATATGTGATTCGGATTGCATGCAATTACGGGCCGACTTGGCAATCCATGAATATGCCAGAGAAAGTATCGACTCGCATTTCAGGCTGATGAGAGTGGAGGAAGAGAGTGTTCAACTGCAGCTCCATTATGGAAGGATGAGGTTATGGTTAATGTGTCACACCAACATCATCCTACTCTACCTAGATGCAAGCCCCCAAGATACCTTCAATAGGAAATCCTGTATACGCTTGCTAGTCCATCGGCTCCGGGGAGTGGCATCTCTTATCAGTGCGAAGTCGGTTCTGGTACTGCCACTCAAGCACAATGATTTGGAAAGTTCGTATTTTCATTCATATAATCGGTAACCAATGGCATATGCTGACATCGGTGAATAGACCTTGCCATCAGCATCAAGACCCGAGTATCTGCAATGACTGCTGTGGCTCAAACTCCGAACCCTCACGAGGACATAGGCGACGATGATGGCTTGGAGGAGGGCAAGGAGGATGATGAAGATGATCTGCCTGGCACACCCGAAGAGAGAGACCTGGACGATGAGAGCGACGAGCAGATAGCAGAAATGCTGGAGAAATGTATAGAATGTCAGGATGAGGAAGATTCTGACCTAGATGGGCTCAACACCGGCATCAAGAGCAGAACAACAACCTAGAAGACACCGACCTGGGCGGTGGAGATGCCATGGATATTAGTCCAAGTTGAGAATGATGTCTGGTGGATGTATGGTGGATGAATGGATGTATGGATGTATGGATGTACGTTTATATATATGTACGCACTCTATGTATGTATGTATGCATCTATGCAGGTGTGTCAATGTAGTGGATGTATGTATGGAATATGGCAAGCTGAACAACATTGGTGTATATAAGTCAACATAGGAGATGAAAGCATACAGTGCCTGTGTAATCTCCATTGCGTATTGGTAGATCCAGGGCGTGAAAGCATCTAGAGACATATATATGCCACTCTTATCTGGCGGTTAACTTTGGTTGATTTCCACCTTGGGGTCTCATGAAGAGACGACCACGTAAATCAGCACATATATCTTTAATATGTTGCTACCGACATTCAGACTATCAGATACAATCAACATTTGGCCTAGTTGTGTATTGAAGCCGTCGATGGCGGTCACAGGAGCTTAACCATATTTAACTGCACACATACTTCACTTTAATTCCACCGCCAGAGCTCATGAGTCAAATCAAGATGCTGTCCTGAATGGACATCATTAATCTACGGCATATAACAAGTTGTGGGGGCAGTAATACTGGTTTGAAAGGTTATTTGGTTGATAGAAATTGGTACATCAATGGCATCATACCATAACATACTACATCAGCAAAAAACATTTCCGTCCGGGCGGAATGGCTACGTCAGAGTGGACGCACTCTGGCAGAGCCGTGAGGGACACCCCGGTTGCGGATTACTCCGTGCCCGGCATCAATACCACGCGTCGCCTTGCATATCACCCTCCGATCGCCGTTTCACCGTTTCTTCTCGCTCTGTCGGTCTCCTATTTTAAACAAACACTCTGGCGTTGTGGCCAACTGTGACCATATGTCGGAATGGGTTCATTGGCTACACGTTCGTATCGGGATTGCGATGGGTGATGCTGCGAAAATATCTCCTCGGGTTCCTTCTGCATTAAGCTCGAGGAGCGTAGGCAGGTGAGAAGATATGATACTACCCGGCGGTGAGGATCCACCCAATTGCACGGATCCACGAAATCTCGGACAGAGCAAGTGAGACCCACAGTTGGGAAAGATAGAGTGTGAATTTTCATTGTATGATAAGAGGAGATGGAAATGAGATGATGTCTATCTACTCCGGGGTCGGCCTAATATATACTCCCCGTCACTCTGGCCACCTCCGTTAACATAATTTATGGTGTAACCGCCCGCGACCTAGCAACCGATTACGCAAAAAAGCACGCAAGCGCCCGGAGCAGGGATGCTTAATTACCCCGCACCGAACTCAATTTTCACTCTCTCCCCGCAACAACGCGACCATGGGCAGAGTGAAGTGCAGCGTTGCAACTGACAGAGAGAATGACATTCGCGAAGCCAATCATGCATACCGTTCAGGTCTTGAACCATCCATCCGCGCTGCTGCTTCAACATATGGTATATCATATGGAACCTTGCGAGACCGACTTAGAGGAGCACAGCCAAGGAGTGCAGCACATGAGAAGGAGCAGCTGCTTACTCTGGAAGAGGAGAAATCAATTGTTAGGTTTTGTGAGACTCTAGATGACTT
>Ga0307512_10001315_pt1 | contig 35589 bp, 37 predicted proteins | sample 14_EM_MG_FD_200267 | JGI IMG/M metagenome (GOLD analysis project Ga0307512, IMG submission 200267) | Populus trichocarpa ectomycorrhiza microbial communities from riparian zone in the Pacific Northwest, United States - 14_EM | ecosystem: Host-associated > Plants > Roots > Unclassified | place... | reverse complement strand
CCCCTGCGAAGAGTGTAACACACGTGTCGTTCTGATGATGCGTATACGTCACCACAAAGTAAAGGAGGTACGTATGCAACGCGACCCGTCGCCTGGGCGAAGGGTAGCGTGTAATTCTCCGTCAGAGCGTACGAGGTTCCGTCAGAGCCGTCAGAGCCGTCCGGAACACCCGGGTGTTTCAGACGGAAATTAGGGTCGTTGCTGATGGACTGGGCTCAAGAGGTTTGGTAATCAGCATTGAATGTACCCTAGATGCACCCATGTCTGCTGTGCTACTTGGTTTGTTTCCAGATACACTTCTTTATTACTTTGAAATCATAGGCACTTCTATACTATCATTCCCTGACAATTGCGTTTATATTATACAAACTTTACTCATTCTTGGTATTTGCGATATTTGATATCAAACATGACCAAACTATCAATGGTGTGCTTTGGATGATCTAAAGTCTTCTACTATTCAATTTCCACTACATTCCATTCAACAGACCATCTCCTGCCAGCTATGAGCTAACCCATTAAAAGAATATCCTGCCAGCTGAACAAGTCCATCCAGATTCTCTCCAGTCTGCTGTGAGCCGGTCCATCCAGATTGATTCCGGCCAGCCAGGCAATAGTCTGTCCAGATTGTCCCCAGCCAGCCCGCACAGACCAAACCTGCAAAGATTGTTTCCCTAGCCAAGCACTAACATGTCACAATTGCATCCATCCAGCCTAAGGCAAACACATCCAAATTGTATTCTGACTCCTGACAGTGTAGAGCACCAGTCCAGATCATGCATTGCCAGCTGAGAGTCAGTCTATCCAAATCATTTCCAACCAGCCAACAGCTAACCCATTTGGATCATGTCCTGCCAGACTATTCAGATTGTGTCCAGCAAGAAGCCTGCTATTCTGTACAGATTGCATCTGGCCAAACCATCCAGCACATCAGGGTTCTCAATCATCTGTCCTATCTAGGTAGAGCCATGCCTGATTGTGAACTACAGTTTTCTAAACTGAGAATCCACAACTACTTTAACCCTAGGACCTTGAGTTTTGAGATGTACAACCTTGCAGGGCCTTCCAGTCCTTATTGGACAAATGTTTGTGAAGTTGTTATGGGTGTGTGGTAGAAGTTTCAGGGGAAGATTCCATCAACCACACCATCCGGCTTTGCCACCCTGGGGGCGGCAAAGCCGCCACCAGTGCTAGTAGATAATATACAATCAAGCTTCTCTAGCATTACTATTTCAACAGTCAAGTGTGCCTGGGAGCAGAGCATTAGACACAGTTGGAAGGATCGGCTCATGAGAGGTAGGAGCACGGAGTCCACAGGATGTGGAAGATCGGTGTCGGTGAGAACTGCGAGCACGAAGTCGATTACAGCTTGGAGGGAGTGGGACCAGTGAGCAAGAGTTGGATGTTGACAGTGATGGTGATGGTAGTGGGACGATGAGCTGTCTGACCCCTACTAAGGGCACCGAAGCCTCCAATCTTCCTTGCTCCTTCTGCTCTCAAGTTTTCTCAGTAGGAGGGAATTGGGGTTGACATTGTAGCAGAGGTGTTAACGTTCCACTCACTCAAAACAACATTTTGAGCCCTAATTAAGTCCATGAGTTTTAGCTCAACCACAAAATGTTCTTATACGAAATATACGCAAATATAAGTACTTTCACCTACCGACTATACTGGCTCACGATATCTCAGATATTCACCACATCGTGGGGAAAATATCGAAAATAGCTAGCTATCGTAAACCGGAGGCCAGGAGGACAAAATGTGCATAATTATGCATAATTATGCACATTTCATGAATAGAATACTTTTTAGTTGAGCAAAATTGGTGGTGAGTTGTCCTTCCAATTTATGCTCTCGTTCTATTTTCGCTTCGCAACGAACGGTTTTCACCTCGCTCAGAATCTCGCTGAGTGAAAATGTCTGGGCACGAGAGCACACCCAACCTCATACATTGAGGTAGGTAGAAGCTAACGCTATACATTCAAACCTTCGTTTGTACTTGTTTCCTCAAGATGTGGCGCTATGCATCTCCTCAGCCACATATTATGATATGTGCTTCATTCAATTGGGGCTTGAATATGAGCTAGGGTGCTGCACTGCAAACGATCTCCTCAGCCACATATTATAGAATGCTTCATTCAAACGGGGCTTGAATATGAACTAGGGTTCTACAACTAACGTAAATTTTTCTGATCCCGAGCGTAACTGGCTGCTAGCGCCTATTTTCGATATTCATAAACGCTATCCTTCCGGCTTTGCCTTCAATCCAATTTTCCACTCTATCGCTTTACCACAGCCATCTAAGCAACCTGATATCCTCCAAAATTCCTCCGTGCGGGCGCGAGACTGTATACCGGAATCACGACATGTTTAACTCCAATCCCGAAAAGCTTGCCCTGCGGCCGAATCCTGGTTGCTGTCGCGATGAAGCCACCTGTTCGGCACAGAACACCCAGCATAATCCCTCTCAACCACTTGGAGGCGCAAGCCACGGCAGCATTGTTTGCCCAATCTACGGTTGTAATAGGAACCCGGCTTCCAACCCGGCCTCCAGAGCTTTCCCCAAAGCCGGCAATCTGAAGTGCGTTATCTTCCTATCTACCTCTTAGCGTAATATACAACTTAACCTATATTTAATACCTAGATATCATATTTTAAACATGCACAGGGAGGAACTTAACCATATAGGTATATGCAAAAAAGTTTTGTGTCACAAAGGGGTGGGTTTTTGTGAGCTTTTGTGGAGTAGTCCGCCGCCGAGCCACCCATATTATATTCCTAAGGGTGGCGCAGATACTATACTGATGTACTTGATAGTCTTAGAAACATGCTAACATTAATATAGATATGCGTAATGACGAATCCTTTACCCAGTATCGGACACCAACGTCTTCGATCTATTCATACAACTCGGCTTCTTCCGCGGATGCGAGCGGACCATCTAGTAACGTGGATCCGCGCCAATATCATGACAATATATTGGCCGTGCGCACTGAATACGGATGTGATATTTTATTTACGCAGAACAAAGTTGATGAGTCTCTCCCTAGCGGGCTTTTTAGAGAAGACTGTCATCGGCTACATGAATCCCCGCAGATGCTATATGCAGATTCCACAGAACCCGATTGGGAACTATATTTCCAATTCCCGGAATAGTATCCTGAACATGTTTAACCGGAGGGGAGATACGAAGATTGGGAAAAAGGTACTTGGGAATTGTTCGAACTCGGTTTGGGCTGGTGAAGGAACACTGTTTTTGTATATATCGCCTTATTTATCGTATCTACACTCACTACTCCTCTCTACTTGTGTCATTTGTCTCACTTATCCCATTGATTTTGACTAGTGCTTTTATCTATATATCAACAGCGTAGTTACTTTCCCGGTGTTCTCTCTTATGTTGATTTTATAATGTTAACACCACACACCATGATTCGGTTCCCTCGACTTCAGTGATGCATGACATATGGAGTCTTTCATACAGACTCAATTGTTGTAGATAATGGAAGATCTCCCACAGGATCTCTAATTCTATTTTTAGGTTCTGACCGTTCTAATGGACACTCCATGAATATGCCGTGAGCCATTCGTCAACAACTACACAAAAAAGTACCTCTATCAGGCTGCATTGTGCATCTCCAAAATAATGGTGTTTTGGCTCTGTTAGGATGCTTTTGTGTTTCAATCGACATTTGTCAACACAACGAAACAACCACAAAAGATATAGAGAAAGGGACAATGGGAGCGAATTCATAACCATTGAAAGGTGTTCCTTTATCATTTTGAGTTCTCCATTTTGAGTCATTGTTGACCAGTGAGTGTCAAACGAGTGAAATAAGTGAGTGGACACCGGCGTCTTGGCACATATCGCCCTCCAATGCAATTACTCCACAACCATGACAACGACGCATATAAGACTTGGAGAGAGAAAGCTTGCATGCTAAGGAGTGTCTATCAGCGAGTAGGACCTGTTCCTTTGATACAAAGTAACGACCCACACGGATTGTGTTTGTTTTGGCGAGGTGCGCCAAGTCGCCAGCGTCCACTCACTTCTTTCACTCGACTGGTGTCCATTAGTACAGATAGACCGCCAAATTTTAGCTAAGGGAGGATCTCCAACCGGGTGTTGCTGTTCAGGCTTGCAAACCAATTGGCCGGGTCGATGCCAAGCCACACAGTTCCATGTTTTGAATATTCCCGAATGGCTAGTAGAAGTGATCAACATCCAGGATACTTATATATAGGTGGCACAATCGATAAGGCGGTAGCGAAGAATCATGGATTATGTATAGAAATACTGTGAAAAAGCTGTAAGTAATTTAATCAATCTTTGTTAAGGCTTTAACTTGTTCTGCTATGAGAAGGCTGTAATCATGATGCCGGTGCACTTCAGAAGAATGATACCGCGGTTCTGGCGCTGTCCGGGGAACATCCGGCTAATAAGACAGATGGTTGCGTCTTTTCACAATCGCTATGCTAATTGTCGCCGGTTCTCGTGTCTCGAACCACATTGCAAACAGAAGAACTAGTATACCAATCGTTCCGTATGTGAGGAACTGTATTTTATACTGTGTGTGAAATTGAAATTACTATAATATCATGGCAAGAACACACTGGCCACTTCATCATGATACAATGACCGGCACTGACAAAGCACGATGCCTCGGTGGTGCATACCGCTGGCCTTGATGTACAGATTTCACTTTCAGAAGAAACATTCCCAAGAGGCGAATTGAGAGCTCTTTCCAGAGCAATCAGCGTATCGTAAGAGTAAAGCCACTAGCGAGAGAAGCTGGTAAGAATAAGCTTCGCACCGTACGAATAACCGAGCGGATCTGCAGGCTCTCCCGCACTACACTAGCATCGGTTACCGGATTTGCATTAGTCTAACTTTTGACTTGATGTTATCTGGATCTGGATTCATTCTCAATTCGTGACCCTTTGGATTCACCTCAATGGTGTCGGATGTCTATCTTCTCCAGTGATAACATGCTATCTATTCATAGCCTTAATACCAGTGTGGGTCTATATATAGCTCGGCACAAGCCGGCATGCCTTAGTGTCAAGTAGAGGGAGGGTTATGTTCTTGCTTTGCCTTAATATCTATATCTGCATTTAAGTAGTTCAATAGGTAGCTCATTCTGACAGGCTATAGGGTTCGATTGGGTTATGGCGGAGGAGACGGCTGGTTTAGAGACCACATAATGATCTGCGTAAGCCTTCTGCATGCTCTTGGAAAACAAGCTTTGTCTCGCTCGTAAGTTTTTATGCGCTAGTGAAAAAGTGAAAGTGTGGACACCTTCTGCATACATATCGCCAACCTTCATGGAATCTCGCAGGTCTGTAATACACACACTGGGTCCAGGAAAAGCCCTCGATAACCGCGACTCAGGTACTGTGCCTGCTGCACGACGTTGCGCATCGGTCTTGAACCCAGATTAAGCATTCCACCTCTGCTTTAAGGATAGTATGCAATTACAGTATGCATAATAACGTTTTGTGGCGCATCTGTCATTTCAGCCGCATGCATGTCTTGGAAACCTATTGCATGGCATCAACGACAGTAGATATGGCTCAAACAAATTAGTGTTGGCATCCTAGCGTTCCAACAGCTACTAATATCTAAAGCAACCTGGAAACCCCGAATGAGCCATCCGGTAGTACGTAAGCCTGAATCCGTCGATTGCCCAATTATATAACGTACGAATGAGACGATAAACACGTGGGGGTTTCGTGCGGCCAGTTGATAAAACGCGTTCCCTCCGCTGAACTTCAACACCGTACGCGCAATGGCTGAACCCCAGCATATCCAAGCAATAGTGGTACGTGAACACCCTGTTTTTCCCGTAAGTATCACTGAAATGACCAGTGCGCAGCCCGAACATGAAGATTCTGCAGGCTACGTCTCTGCTGGGTATGGAACATCAACGGCTAGTCTATCCTCTTCAATTTGCGAATACGTCTACGAGAATGGTAGTTCCCCCGCTAAGCTTGCAGATCAAATGCTAACGGAGCACGTGATAGGTCGTCGGTATCACGCCTACTTCGGCCCTGACAAGAATCTGCAACCCACCGACGAGTTGGAGCAGGACCGGTAAGTTTCGCCCGCCTGTCAATGGCACCGACGGACTAACTTTCAAGGTTGGATCTACACCACGAGATTTTCCTCCTGCTGCTGGACAACCAATTACACAATGCCCCCATTGGTGACACCCCGCACCGCATTCTCGACGTCGGCACCGGCACAGGGATCTGGGCGGTGGAAATGGCAGATAAATACCCTTCAGCGGAGGTGATCGGAACCGACCTTAGGTGTGTGTGTACCTTCCCACTGAACCCCGCTGACACAACAGCCCCATCCAACCAAGCTGGGTCCCGCCAAACTGCCGGTTCGAGGTTGACGATGCAGAGCTGGAGTGGACATACCGACCTGTGCGTGCCCCCCACATCCCCACTCACACCTATCCAACGGCGTAAGGATACCTTCGACCTTGTCCACGTACGCAACCTTGCACAAGCCACCAACGACTTTCCGGCACTCGTTTCGCAGGCGTATCGCTGTACGGCTCCTGGCGGATATACAGAGCTTGCAGAGATGGGTACCGTAGCATATACCGAAGTTGGGTGTAACCTTGCGGATTTCTCGGGGTTGCAGCGTTTCGTGGATTTACTACACCGGTCGATGGAGAGGCTTGGACGGCCTGCGCATTGTACGGGAGAGATGTTGAAAGAGGTTTTAGAGACGGCAGGGTTTGTGAATGTGGTGACTTCCATGTATAAAGAACCTTCTGGACCATGGCCGGTGGAAGAGAAGTTGAAGTTGGCGGGTGCGATGACCTTATTGAGTGGGCAGACGGGTTTTCAGGCGTATGGAATGGGTGAGATATGATAAGATATCTAGATAGGTAGGGGCTGATGTGGTGATAGCACCGTTTACAAGGATTTTGGGGTTGAGTGCCAAGGAGGCAGAGACGGTGTGTCAGGATGCAATAAGGGATATAGGGAATAGGAATTGTCGGGCTTACTGCAATTAGTGAGTACTTATTCTGTACGAGGTGGTGGCTGGAGGGCTGAGCACGAAGATATAGTTATGTTGTGTATGGACAGAAGCCAGGGGATGGGGGAGTGTGAAGCGGTGTCAGGTGAGAAATTGAGTTATCACAATGTTAGCGGTTCCTTTACACGGACGAACGTGGTAAATAGCTTTCAATCCTGCGAGGGCATTTTATGTTAAGTATTCTTATGGTGGTAAGGAGGTATAGATTATCGTTTACCCTGTGACGAGATGTCGGGCGGCTTTTTATCCCGTTAATATGTCACCTAATCGTTGAGGTGAAGCGGTATCTCACTTCTCTGGTTATGAGACAGACTATGAGGAGCTTCTAGATTTCATAGTTTCCGCACCATCTAACTCAATACGCCTATACTCGCTTACACTACTCAAAAGGCGATTCCTGGTAAAGCTATTGAGAATGGAAGGAAGAACAGAACTCAATTCTTTCACGAGACTCTCGCATGCGCCGATGTTCCAAAGCGCCGATCACCCTCGCCACGTTGGTGAGTGTTGTTCAACTGCGGAACACAGAACACAACATTACCATGAGGTAGAGTACGAGTAGGGTGGCTATTCATGGCACAGCACTCGTGTTTCGTGGTCTATGTTTCAAGTAAAGAGCCGATGTGGATTCGCGTTCCCATCACATGAAACTTGCTCGGTGGACAATACGATGTCGACCAACGAATCGAAATTGATCGACAATCCTGACGTCAAGTTAGCAATTCGGCATGCAATAGCGACGGTTAGTGTGCTCAAAAATGGGCCAATCGGATTGATATACACTATATATGGAAGCGTAAGTGCACATTCTACTGCTGGTTACCGGTTAGCACATGCTAACTATCTCCGCAATCAACGATACCGGGACGCAGGTGGCAATCGTCCAGAGCATAGGTATGTAAAGGTGTCTCGGTAAAGCACTGACTCATAGTAGATGCATGGGTCCTAGGGGCTTGGTTATCTTGCAGGTTGCTGCTAGAACCCAGCGATTCGATTAAACAGCCCACACTTTGTTATAGAGAAGGCAAGGGGTACTGACGTGGTGGCTAATTATATTATGAATGCAGACCACAATCCAATGGCTTCGTGGCGAATACATGCACGACGCCGCTCAGATGCTGTGCTAGCTGCACCAAATAATAACTTTTTCAGGAGCTTATTGGCAGAAGATTGGAATGGTAAGTGCTTAACTAATACGAACGCAAGGAGTCCAACAACGTTCGTTTGAACTCTCTGCCCATTTAAGCCCACCACCCCTCCCCACAACCGGCCCCAGGCTTCAACCTCGAAATTCACCCCAAAACATGCCAGTCATCCCTGACCAAGTCAATCCAGATCCCGCTCCAGATGCGAATGCAAATGCTCACACCGAAGGCGAAGTCGAAGGAGAACACGACATGCTTATTCAAAACCTCCGCCACTCAAACCCAGAAGATCTTATAGCCGCCTTTCTTCGTCAGCACCGTGGACCAGTCAGCCCTATATTTCGTCAAGTACTCATCGCCGCCAAATCCTTCGACGTCGCAAACTTCCTCCGTTACATCATCTCCCCCGAATTCCGGCGTGCTCTCTGGAACGTTGTAAAAAGAAACAAATGGAACATATTTTTCCTGAGCCTTGGAATCCTTCTGATGTGTAATCCTTTGGCGATGTTGGGATTTGGAGCGCAGGGTGTGATTGCTGGTACGTTTTACTGACCGCCCCTATGACGGGAGGGGCTAATTATGTGGCGCTATAGGAACTGTTGCCGCAGGGTGGCAGTCGACTATGGGTGGCATCGTCTTGGCTGAATTCGCTGTTTTGCAGAGTATTGGCGCGACGTGGGCACCAGTTGTGCTTCCGGCGATTGGGAGTACATTGGCACGCAATGCCGTTAGCAGCATTGCTTGCGATGTTTTGGATGTAAGAAACAGAGTGAAACAATGTTGGAAGTCATTTGGGGGGGGAAATAACGGGGATGGAGAGGAAGACGGGCACGACCACATAGATGAGATTAGTATATAAACCTTGAGAGAGTACGAGCGATTTTTCTTCGATGAGGAATACAACAATTATAAGAAACTACAATCGATACACAAAGTCAATTCAGATTAATCGTATACGCTTACCTCGACTCATTATATCAGAGACGTGGCACAATCATTATTATAATAAACATTCAGAAGTGCGCTGTGGGAAGTGTTTTCGAATTTCTGGTGGGGTGAGAATAAGCATTGCACCAATAACCGAGCGTACATACGACCCCGTCCCACGCGCTTTACATTAATTAGCCTTTAGCCTTAATCGGTTGATGAACCCCCCTGTTGTGTGCGTAACGATCTACACATGGATTAAAGACAAAGATTCCCAGTTTCACGATCATTGGGTCCTGTCGTGGGCCTAACCCTAACAGCGTTAAATAGGCCATCTAGTGGTAGCTGGCGAGGCCATGAGGAGAGCTTGGCACTGACAATCTGACGGCAATGTAATAGCGATGCCACGTTTCTAACGGAGGAGCCGGTGGTGAGATTTAAATATTTACAGGTACCTTAAAAATATCTATGAATTCTCTAGATATGAAGGCTATGTTAGCTTAGATTTGAACAAGCCAATATGCTAAGGGCGGCTTTCCTAACGGTGACTACCGTGCCCGGGTGTGGTAGCTAGATTAATCCTAGATTGTTATTTGTTGAGAATGTGGTGCCGATCGTGACGTTTAGTGGAGTTCCGCTGGTGACCCTGGGGCTTTAGTAGCTAGAAAAAAAAGCTTTGAATTACCTAGATTTCTCCAATAGCCACTCCATGCCACTTTATGCCACTATACTACTCCATGTTACTTTCAATTTGAATTGTGTTGCACACCATATATTCAACATATTTACTATTTTAATAATGGAAAATCGATTGATTTTTCTAAGTACCGAAAATGCATGCTTTTTATATTATACGTACATAAGTACGTTTTAACTTTGTAAAATTTGGAATTACACATTTGAAAACATGTAATTACGCATTTTCTTAGCATTGAAAACGTACACACGTGTTTAACTTCACGTAGGAATGTTTTATAGGTATTATATTTTCAGGAATATGTTGATCACGCATTAATAAAGCATACATTACGTATTCCTAATACTATAGGGAGTGTTTATATGAGTACCTACATAAAATTCCTTGTAATTGTAACACTCCCTCAATGTTAGCCGATGTCCGGCCCTTATCGGGGTAATGTTAAACTGAAGAGTGATTTAAGGACAAACAGTGCGGTGACGACGGATAGAATAAAAATAATCAATAACTCGGATAATATTTACGAGTAATCTCGAGATCTCATGAGTGATATATGATGACAAAGCGTAACCGAAATGATACTAGCGGTGTGCACCTTCACTCTGCAATGGTGACTTGAGAAATTTTCAGTATCTTCAATGATTGTCGAAAAGGGCTGAAGGTTGTAAATGGCCTCAAGAATTGTCAGTGAAGTTATGGTGGCTTGGGAGATTGTAAACAATTTAGTCCACTTCACCGCTACCAACCACCCACCACTTGGGCTCGAGCCTCACTTGCAAACGAAACCAGACGTGGAAACAGATGTACCCGAAGAAATAGACCACATAACCTAAATCCCTTTGCAAAGCGTAGTCGCTCTTCTTATAAGTTGGGCCTTGGGTTGCCCACTGAGCTGTGGCCATGTAAAGTATTATCATATACCCAATAGAAAGGAAGGTACAGCCGAAGAAGCTTTGTTGCTAAAGAGTATATCTGGGATAGAAAATAACTTCTGTTCGACAATCTGAACGTCACCCTCTCGTTCGCATTCAATGATTGTGAGGCTGGTGACTAATTGTAACTACATGCCGCAGAAAATTAGTCCCTTGAGTGCTATTCTGGCGGCTGGTCACATGGGGCGTACTATTTTGGAAACTCAGTTACTGGTGGCACGGGATATGGGTACCACAAGCGAGAAGACCAAAACAAGACAAAGCTCTGAATAACAGTTGGCCTCAGAGACTCCCGAAAGTAATGTCAGGAGTAATAGCATGACGGCTTGGATAATCACTTCAATATGGCTTATCCACAGCGGTGCATTTTACTCTGCCATGATATCCGCAAGTCAGATGACAACAATTGATTGCCTTGTTCGGTTGAAACAACGGAGAATATCATCGAAGGAGAATCTCAATTGTGGTCTTGTTTGGCTGTGAAATGGGAGAATCTCGTGGAGGGAGAACCTTGACGTATCTCAACATCGAGCGGAGCGTTTGGTGTGAAGGATTCTCACCTCGAGCCAGGCGCCCTACTTGGCTTGAAGGCGTAATACAGAGCCCGGAGGAACCTCAAGGCAACTCTCGACATACCAATTTTTGCGTAGGGTCCGGCCCTAGTCTTGAAATATCCTATGACTGAATGACAGGATCAGATCCGAATGACAGGTAGGTAGACGGAATACTTCCATGCTTGAATGTAAGCCACAAGGTGAGCGGTAGCGGTATAGAGTGACTTAGAAGGTGTCAGGCGAATTGCTAGTTGTGGGTACAGAAGTAGGGAGAGCAGTCACAACGCAACATAGCAATAAAAGTCATTGGAAGTATTACAACTTAAACGTCGTGGAAGAAATACATAACTTCAAGCTGATGGGATGGTGCGGCAAAGGAAGGAACCGCAAGAACAAGCACTGGATATGGCATATGGAGGAAAGGCACTAGGTGGAGCTTATACATTTCGCCAGTAATTGTGCTATTCGGGATTTGACGCGGAAGCCCCCCAACTCTAACTAAGACCCTAGCAGCCTAAGGTGATGAATTAGACCCACGAATTTGACTTCTTTCACATCATAAAGCTACTAATGGAAATTAAATCCACATCAGAAAGCAACATAGTAAACAAACTACATCCACACTGACATCATCACGGAGCCGTTCCTATCATAGTTGTGAAACGTGGTAATAGCGTGAACTTAGTAATCTAACGATGCTCAAAGCAGCTAAAGTGTGTTTTAGTCTGAACGGGACGGGCCTCAAAGCTTATTCACACCATCTATGTACGGCCAAGGGGTTTGCGACTTCAATCAACCGGTCTCCGGTTGGCTGCAGATTGTTATTACACCAAGTTTAAAACTATCTAGAGCCGGCGGCTCGATTCAAATGGGATGCAGAGGGCTTCGTGTGGCAGTTAATGTGCTCTTGGTTTAGAATGTGTTCCACATGAAACTAACTCTGCAGGGTATGTGGGGGCTGTTACACGTCGGCTGAAAGTATTTGTTTGGAGTGATCACACCGGTGCCAATCCTTACATTTAATACTTTAAGTCCCCTTGCGAATGTGGTATTGTCAGTCTATTGTCACTCTTAAGTTTTAAACTTTAATACCACTAAACTTTCGCCGTGCTAAATACATTCACCGACTCACAAATCTCACTCGCTATCCACAGAATGGATAATGTTGAAAGTAGAGGAGAGAAGCTTATTGATTGTACTATCTAAGACGGCCACAAGGCCATATATATATGGTCATACAAGTGCGAACGCGTATGTACTCATTTATGTATACTCGAGTAGATCCAGCTGAATGCCATCAGCCCGACAGCAATCTCCCAGCTTCCCATACGGCCATCATCTCTGGCCATACGAAAGCTGAGATCTATTTTTGCAACAGATAATATGCGAGGCAAACGTATCCAAAGGCGCTTTAGCAAGGGATTGGGAGGTTTACGCTGATCTGGATTGGAATGGGCTATCTTTTGCTGAACTCGTGCGAGTGACGGAATTCCGCTAGTGGAACAAAATGGCTGGCGATGGTTTGTACAGCATGCCCGTGTTCAAAAAGCGCTCACAACGCCAGCCGATGTGCTTCTATAGAAATCTGTAACACTCCGCCGGTCAGTAGAGTATGACTGCAGATGTTTCAAAGGGCCCCCTTGCAGACATTCCTTGTGCACTCTAGCCTGACGACTTTGAACTAGCCCAAATATGCTATTTGTTCTCTTCTTCCAATGGCCGCTAAACTTCTGATGGGTTTTAATAGTGATCTGCCTCATATAATACGATAGAATAAGTCACTAGAAGCGAAAACGTGATCTGGTGCATTCACTCCCGCTAGTCGCTCACGACGCACATGCTTCATAATATATCTCCCATTTTCAAGTCAACGCCAGGAGTCCACGGTTCGTGTTTCACGGGTGTGGAATCTGACAGAAGATGAGCATGCTGGATTTTAGGCGCCGACGTGGAAACCAGGCCCACAATATGATATCCCGGTATCAGACCACTGAATTATATACTCCACCTTGTGTCGTTACGTCGTAGTGTGTTACTAGAGCAAACCGCATTTTGCAACTGTGATTGGCGATCAATATAACGGAATAGAAATAGACCATGTTGAATGAAGATTGGTTAAATATAGACTGGCGCATGCATGCATCTGATGGAAAGGTGTGGTTGGTGATGATTTTCTTTTGTCACCCACTTGGTTGGTAGATGTAAGGCGGATGAGGATTTCTGGTAGGTCTGGATAATCCATGACACGGGCTTGTAGAGTAACAATGTAGACGCCACCAATCAAGTATATTATGGTAGTTGTTACTACAAAAGGTACTTCGACCGTGCACATGCTGTTGTCACTCGTGTATAAGTTAGGATTCCTTGTTGCATGAACCTGACCGAATTGAGCTTCAGCTAAGCTGATGTCAAGGCACACAGCCGGTAGGGTATAAGGCACCCAACTACCTTGTATATATCTCGAGTCTTTCTCCTGCTCTCCAGTCTCTGTACCTAAGTCTATTCACACGGTTCTCCCTTCTATATTTCAACATTCCTACAAAAGCCTTGCTTTTTCGAAAGAAGAGAATTCTCTTCAGCCGCACCGTTTTAACTTGAGCTGGTCCTCTCTTTGGTGGTAGATTGCGAACGCCTTCACAAATTTCACACAGCAGTCATGGCTACAACACTAGACCCTTTCAATGGGGATTTCAACGGCACAGAAGCAAGTCGTGCCATAATACCTAACGACGCCTACTCATATTGCGCAATCTACAGTTCACGCTGTAAGCTGTTGCGTTAAACTCGGCAATGAGTGCTCAGTGTGCTAACCAGACCCCCACTTTAGTGACAGTAGCGGGGGAAAGGTTGTACATCGATGGCGGAAGCTTGAAGTTATATCCTAAAAATAATTTCACAACATTTTTTGAGATTAGTATGTTTACGCGGTACATTATCAGCAGCACCTTTATATCTCCCTAGATGTCTACCGTGAGAGCTAGCGCATATCAACATCTCATTGGAATATATCCTCGCTAACTGCCTTTTACATATATGCAGATACTCGTCTGATATGGATCGATTTGAATGAGCCGTTTAATCACATAAACTTTACACTAGGCTCTACTACAAAACCTCCCGAGACGTACACTGAAGCCGGTCAAGCGTTTGTTCCGAAGATATCCGACGACAAATTTTATGTATTCGGTGGAACCTACCCAATGAACAACAAAAGCTCCGAATATTTCCAAGAACCTCCGGAACGCAACGTTGGCGATTTATGGTCATACAGCGGCTCGAACCGAACCTGGAAACTTGAAACGCCCAACTACCCAAACGTTCAACGAATAACAGACGGATCTGGAACAGTCGATTATCTAGAGGAGGTAATCTATTATGCACAAGGCAATTACATTGATGCAGTTGTCCGAGACTTTCCCGAAGGAGCGAGACTTCCTGTTGACGGCTTGCTTTCACTCCACACAACCGATCCGCAGCCTGTTTGGAAGAACGAGACAATTCCGGGTGGGGCATCTGTATTCAAAGGATTTCTTCATTATGTACCCTTTGGAAAGCGAGGTGTGTTAGTATTCTTTGGAGGAGAAAGACGACCAAAAGGAACCTTTAATGGAGCATCCGAAATGGTGAGCTGCAAACCAACTAATCCATATTTAACTAGTAGTTGATGTGTCCCCCTCTAGAGAAATATGAGTGAAATACATATTTATGATATCCAAACGGCTTCTTGGCATTCGCAGACAGCTTCAGGGACCCCCAGTGACGAAGCATCGGTTCCCGGAAGCCGGCGGAATGGGTGCTCTGTAATGGCACCATCTCCAGACAATTCAAGCTATAACATTCACATATACAGCGGCGATCAGCCCGGGAATACCTATGATGATGTCTGGGCACTTCTTATTCCATCATTCATCTGGGTTAAGATGTACGAAGGTATAAAAAGTATACGTGGGATGGATGACTAAATAGACTAATCCTTCTCAGGTTCAAATGGGGGTACAGCCCATTCTTGTGCACGTGCGGGCCCCTTTATGTTTATGTCAGGAATTGTTAGGAGTAGTTCATGCGAGAACCTCTTTTATATTTATGACATGGTGAGGTTAAATTGGGCCCCGGCGCAAGAGTTTGATCCCAAAGCTCGATATGAAATTCCACTGAAAATCAGCGACTCGATTGGTGGAGGGTAGGTGTTCGTTAGATTTTAATGATTGCTGATGCTAAAATCTCAAATTACAGAGCATCAGGCGGTGCAACAAGACGTACTCCTCTGCACGGTTGGAGTTCTAAAGATGTTGAAGCGATATTCTCGACCGAGCCGGGACAGCCGGGGCAGCAGCCTGGAGGTGGTAGCCCCAGCCAACATGAGCACAACAAGCTAGGGCCGTCGAAGATCGCCGGACTTACCGTTGGCATAGTGCTTATCCTGGCAATTGTTCTCGGGATCTATTGGTTCGTTTGTTACAAACGCCGTCGACCAGATAATGCTTTGTTCGAACAAGACAGCATGCAGGTTTCCGGGTTGCCGCATTCGACCATTGAACCCGGGTGCTTGGACGAGCTACTTGAGGATCACGAACGCGAATTCCCTAACCCGGGAGTTGTTGCTCTTCCTCTTGCTGACCGACATCCTATCGAACAAGTATATTCAAGTTATGGAGCATAACGCACATTTTATAGATACTTCAAATCACAAGCTGTTGTACATATTGAGGGAAGTTGTTTGGTCTCGATGATACGGAGGGGCGGTGTTGTAAGGGTACTTCTTTTTGGAGTGTGGGAGAAGAAAAGCTGAGGAATGAAACGGTGGGGGGTGCAGCAGACGGATGGAGCTTAGCATGCAACGAGGAATGTAGTTGGAATAATTGCAGTGCATACCGATACCGGTTTTAAGCTATGGAGACAGACTATTGCAGTGCAGTTGAGTCAATTCATGGAGGTAATTCATATACTGAATAGGATATTCACTTCTAAAATCGGTGTTACGATATGGAAGGGGAGAAACGTGTGAATAGACTTAAGGTACAGAGAGAAGAGAGAAGGAGAGAGAGGCGAGATATATACAAGGATAGTGGAGTGCCTTATGCCCTACCGGCTGTGTGCCTTGACATCAGCTCGGTTAGGTCCATGCAACAATCGGCTCCAGATTTGCAAACTAGCTACAATTTTGTTATACAACGTCGACAACAACCTTCAGTGTGATCTCGTAAACGAAAGTTATGCGCAGTCGCACCATTGGTGGTAAGGCAGTATCATAACTAAGCTCTCGATTTGCCGATTGAATTGCTGAGAAATGTCTGGAATGAGGTCACCGAGTGGACACACACGTAGACACATACACGATTGCTCACTCGCCACTCGCCACTCGCCACTCGCCACTCGCTACTGTTATATAGAATAAGCAGCTGCTGTTTGTGTGCATGACTGCTTCTACAGCTCTTCATATATTCTCACACGAGGGCCAAGCTAGCTCTCTTCTCTAATACAATCATCATCTCAAAGAAACAGCCACTCTGGATTCTTCATTTGTATCGCACATTCAACATTGCCGATTCATGGCCTCTGAAGTCAGCCACTCGTAGTGCAGGGTCATGCTGGCCTCCAGAAGCATCGTTATTGGCGCCATTCTCCAAAAGTAGTCAGATAATAGAGTCATGGCCTCCTCTAGACTCTGTAATGCAGATCCATACTGTCTGACAAGCGTTTATATCAGTGCTGGTATCGAAGAGAGTCAAATAATAGATTCCTGACCGTCGAAGCCAGCATCCTGCAGCACATTTCTGCAGTTTTTATCGGAACTGTTGACATCGGCACTATTATCCAGCAGAAGCTGAATAAGAGACTCGTGACCTTGGCCGGAAACAGCTTGGAAAGCATTGGAATCACTGGCAACAGCGCTGTTTCTCAAAAGCAGCTGCGCAACGGCTAAGTGACCGTTAAGAGTCGCAAACTGAAGTAGGGTCCATTCCTGCCGGTCCATTCCTGCCGGTCTTTGGCGTAGGCATCCATACCATTGTTTTGAAGCCAAACTGCCAATTAGCCACATCACGTGCAGAAATTTACCTTCTGCTGCCATTCACCATGCATTTTTAGAATATCCCGACAATACATATCTGCACATTTATTTAATAGCAATTGCAATATGTTCTCATTGCCTAGGGCTACAAACAAGCTTCAAATTAGTGGTGTCATGCTCATCCCTTCGTTGTTAATGTCTACATGTTCCAAATGGCATCATGAATGCGAATACACTTTTAGGCTGTTGCTGGCAGGAGGGCATTACCATATCAGCTTGTGGTAAGCAGGCTTTCCAACAGTCTGTCCCAGTGGGCTGATATCTACCCTATTCCGGACTATCATTCGTCGGGCGAGGGTTATTGAACTACAGGACTACTGGGCTCACATGTAAGCCAAGTGATAGTGGGTGAAGCGAGTGATGCAGCATTGACTGGCCTTCATTTGGATTAGAACTCTTACACACCTGTTACAAGGTTCCTATGCCTAACATGGGAACATGAGAGTTGCATGTCATGTAATTCATTATGATCGCTAGTTAGGTTGAAAGTGCTTGGCGCGATAACATTTCCGGTGTCAATCCTTACGTTTAATACTTTAAGTCCCCTTCCACACAGTTCAATATCGCTAAGACTACATTCTGAACTGTCAACATGACCTAATCCGCATGAACATGACCGTCTCCATCCCCATCACCTGTACCCCACAACCCTCTCCACCATAGTTTTAGTGGGTCTCCCACAGCGTTCCACAGAACCTTGCCCCCAGCGTAACCTATCACGGTACCACCAACCGCCGCGAAAGCGATAGGCCCCCACGTCATTCCAATACTCTGTAGAATAGCAAATGCGCTGCCACTCACGACATTGCCGATGAACGATTGCACCGCCGCCGCAATAGACCCTGTAGCTCCACTTGATTAGCCCGAATGCGTAGAAGGTGCAGACAAACGCACCTGCAGTTGGTCCCAGCACTCCAAATCCGGTCATTGCCAACGGGTTACACATCAGGAATATGCCGAAAAGTATTTTCCCTTTGTGATTCCATACGCCCTTTAATAGAGCCGACCGGAACTCTGGGGAGGAGAGGTATCGGATAATTGCTTTGATGTCGATGCTACGAATAAATTTGCGTAGCAGTAAACGGATTGAGCCATTGTGGTGTTTAAGAAGGGCTTGGGCTAAATGTGGATTCTGTTGGAGGAAGTTATGTATGAGCTCGTCGTCTGAGCCTGAGTCGTCGGAGCCTGAGTCGTCTGAGCTTGAGTCGTCTGAGCTTGAGTCGTCTGAGTCCGGTTGATCGTGGAAGTCTACCATGTCGCAAGCTAGATTTCGAAGTTTCGGTGAGGAGGGGCAATCGAACTAAGTTCAAAAGAAGCTGTGGCTCTACGGTGATTAAGTACTTGCTATGCATCATAAGCGCCCGTCAGTTTATTGTTCCATACAACTCGCATGGCGCACCTCAGCGGCATAGTACAGGTCTGTTTCGTAATCCAGGGTATATTTAACCGCCACGTCAGTAACCTTACCTGGCAGCAAAACATCTCTACATCAGACTGCAATTTCCTTAGCGCAATATCTACTCTGTAGTTACCAACTTCTGGGACACGAGATTCCGATGCGAGTCAGTTTTATCCAGAGTATTCATGAATATAATTCAAACTCTCTTTGGGGTCGTATTCTAAACCTACTTCCCATAATATTGAGACATCGTCATGTGCCTCACACACTCTTCTAGCGGGGAGAGGACAGCTGCTACTTCTTATACAATACCGTCGACGGAACATAGAAAAGGAGGTAGTTAGTTTGTTATTGAGCAAATTCAATATGCTCCTGGATCTTCGATATATATTATATGTGATTAGACTCCTAGCCTACCCCGCAGCCTCTCGTATCATTAGTATATGCACGTACTCTCCTATGGGGGCAAGCTCTTAATCTTAAATGAACTGGTCTCAATTAGAATTTGCCACGACTGAAATGCAAACCGATTTTCCTCGTATCATTGTGAGCAACTGTATCCACTGTAATACCATATTTGGAATAGTGGGTAAGTTCGGAATAACTTCGGGGAGTAGTTTTGGGTTGTGGCTATAAACCGAAGAAGGTCTGCGCCACCTGGTCAATTCTTAGATAAGAAGCAGCACAGCATTGAAAGTTGAGTGCTCTCAGAAGTGCCACACAAGAGGAGCTATCTATCGTAAGTTATTAATGTAGAGAATAGTCGAAAAATGAGACTGGAGACCGGAGAATGTAGGGTGCACACGGGGCCTTATCCCGAGCGGTTGAAAGCATTACTGTTAGAATCCTCGGTGGTGAGTCGGCATCATAGTCAAGCACTCTCAATGTTCAGCCATGACGGAATCTACACGTACCCTGAAACTGCAATGCAGCCTCATTTCTTCAAGCGCATGAGCACCCCCACACCTACACCCTTCTAACTGAGCATTGTTTATGCCGTAATGTGGTCACTAACGAAGACTCTGGATCTCAGCCATCCTTAGGCGGTTGCGCGAATCGAAAGCGAAGTAAAACCTAAACAGAAACCTCTCGTTCAGGAAGAACTTGTTCGTCCCTCTCCAGCCTCTCCAGCTCTCCTCTCTACCGATGTTCACGAAGAGGGAAAACCACCCAAGTGCTATAGAACACCCTCACTTACAATCCCGTCTGAAAAGAGGTCAGATTCTGGGCAATCATCGGACGATCCATCAACTTAAGACCAAAGCCAAAAACAATCCCACTTAGCTCTACCGAAGGTTTACGGAAGCTTGCGAGACACCAGATAGTAGTGGAACCAGTGTGGTCGCTCGCGAGTACATTTTGGAGACACCTTCACCAGACGGTGGGCTTGGAGCCTGGGACCCAATCCCGAGGCTACCGTCGAAAGGGAAAGTTGGCACTCCATTCTGGAAAATGACACTGAGGGGCAACGTTCTAATTGGTCACATGAAGGACGTAATTGGCCTAGGGAAGGGGATGATACGGGGTTATTATCTTGTTCACTATGGTGGCTAAAGCCGACTATCACCTAGACAATAGGTTGTACTAACGACACGAGAACTTCATGAATAGCAAGAGTTATGTCTAGACATGTCGAGAATTATAAATTACCCTACACTTCTAGTGTCAAACCTGGGGTTAGTGAATAAGTCAGGGAGAATAGTTTTTGCCGCGTAGTAACACAGCAGGCGGGAAGAAAGCGCTAGGTAGCCGGGGGTTTTGGGTTCACTCGTAGCGCTGGGTTGCATAGCTGGCATTATGCCATGAACAATGACCTTCATCGCTCTCTACTTCTCTTAGATAGGCGTAGACTTTCGTGATAAGTAAAAATGTGACGCCACCGTATTTGCCTTGAAACTCACACTTTGAGCTGCATAACACGCACCGCTGGAGGGGACTGGCGCGTTCTCACTATCACCCCCATTATCACCCCCACTATCATCCTCACCACAACAGCGCGCCATCTTTTACCAGATGGAGCGTGGCATTGATACCCATCGTGTGAGGACAAAGAGGATCCTATTGTTTTATTATTTATACACATAACTGTATTCTAGGTTTGTGATAGCTGGTTTTAGGTTTTCAAGTTTCATCTGTTCAATAACGGTTCTAAGGTACCAGTAACTACACCTAAGCAGACAGCTGAATACTGTCTTTTTATGCGAAGTATGGAAGCCACTACTAGCACACCACCGCGTACTTTACATTTTGGGTATTGGTCTCTGCATAGGGTCATTGATATATGTATGGCTGATATTAGCGGAATGTATGGGAATCCCTATGTTGCCCTCAACAATGACCTTTCCAGGACTAAACTATAGAACTGCTGCCAATAACATGTAAAAAATATCGCCTAAATAGGCAGTGTTCAATTAGGAAGACCCTGGTAGTGTCAATAAGCGGATTACATAAAACCCCTTCGTTTTTCGTGCAGCACATTAAAACATTTGATAAAAACATACTTCTAATTTGGCCTGCTGGTAGTGGGGGTGATAGTCCGGAGACGCGCCGGCGGGGAATGTTGATAGATAAAGTTCATGACTGCTCTTCTAGACTTCACACTTTACTTTTCTCTTTCCCTACGCATCTTGGACCTTTAGACCTGCACCTAGTCATCGCACCATGGCCAATACGCACGGTTCTCCCTTCATTGTCGTAACAGGTTATGAGCCCGGTGGTCGCCATTCTATCTCAATCTTTATAATCCTCGAAACTGTCGTTACACGAAATTCTCGCGATGTCGAACCCTTCGTCCTCCTCCTCCTCCTCCTCCTCCTCCTACAAACATCTCGTGTCAACACTTACTGGCAACAGCTATGTAACATGGGAGACAAAAATGGAGATGCTGCTCATCCGAGAAGGCCTCTGGTCGATTGTCTCTCAACGTTTCTTACGCCCTACAGTTAGCACTGGAACGCCAGCAGCAGCAGCAGCCGCACCCGCTCCAGTACTGCTGGTCTCGCCAATGATGCCGATGCGGCCGCTGTAGCCGCTGCAATGAAGTGGGACGAAGACGCCGAACGAGCTACTGCCACAAATTTTCTCTACCTTGACGAACGCGCCGAACGTTGTGTCGAATTCATCCGCAATCCAGTTGAGCTGTGGGCGAAGCTGAAGAACCTCCATGAAAGAAACGGATTCTCTGCTCGTTTCTACCTTGGCAAAAGCTCTTTACTCTACAGCTTGCTGACTACTGAAAACCTGAACACAAAGGAAACGCAATGGATCTCTATCTCGATCCCGACCGCTCCCATGTCCAGCAGCTTCGCAGCTCTGGTGCTACAGTCAGTAATGAAATTGCGGCTTCAGTGCATCTCAATGGTCTCAACAAAGGCTACGAAAGCATTATTATTGCTACCACCCAATCCTTCCGTCAGACGGCCGATGCCGAAATTGGTCTCGACCAGCTGGTTAGCCAACTCCGTAACGAAGATCGCCGACGAGTAGCTGGCCAAACTACCGAGCTTTGTGATGCCAATACTGGATCAGCTCTCTACTCCAACTCAAAGCGCCGTCGACCGTTTGACAAACCTCATCCTACTTGCAGCTACTGCGACAAAGAATGCCACAAGCAAGATAATTGCTGGGATACGGAGGCCTATAAGGACCCACCCCGCCATAATTCGGAGTGGTGAGCATCGAGTGGGCGCTTAGCGAGTTAACAATCTCTCCAGCCACGAATTAACAATTTCTTAGGCCAGAGTTAACAATATTTCAAGCCATACAGCCACCACCATATATTATAAATGGAGTAACATCACTGAATTCGCTGAAGCTTTGTAAGTTCACATGAATTGGGGTAGCACTATGAATTATCCTGCTTTCCTCTGCTTTCATTGTATTTCTCTATTCTCAGCCTGTCTATATGGCATCATAAGTATGTGGATCTCGTTTCAACACCATGGTTTGGGAAGTTCAACAGATCCTTACACAATGTGGTGCTGGGAGCGTCTATCAAGATAAAATTTAAACTGTAAAATCAACCGATGACATGATTTTGATGGCCCGCCACACCCTGCCCACTACAACCCGCCTGCCTACCATGCCCGGATCCTGGTGTCTGGCGCCTACTACTCAGTGAATTTTTGCTTCTAAGTGTGCTTGATAACCTGTACTGAAGATTATTCCTTGGGAACATACTTAGGAGCATACAGTTAAGCAGTTTGGGAGTATGTGTTGAGATCAATCGAGTATGAATCGAGATATTGAATTGACTATCGTACAAAAGTGATTGTCTAAGGAGCAAAGAGAGAGAGAAAGACAGGCAAATATATATGTGAAAGAAGAGGGCATACTCGGCGAAGCCGAGTATCACATCCGGAGACCGATGCCGGGCATCACTGCCGGGGCTAGCCCTACTCCTCGGCATGGGGGCTGGTGGCGGCCAATGGGGGCCGCAAGCCACCGGCCTCATGCCCGCAGCGTTAGGCCGAAAGCCACACAAGCCATCGGGCCAAATCCTGTGCCAACAGTATGAATTCGAGTGCAATCAGGAGCGTACTGAGGAGTGTACAGTCAAGCGGGCTAGGAGTATGCAATCGAGTGCACGCGGGAGCGTACTTAGGAGCATACAGTCAAGCAGGCTGGGAGTGTCCAATCCAGTGCAATGGGGAGCGCACTTGGAAGCATACTTGGGAGCGTACAGTCAAGCAGGCTGGGAGTGTCCAATCGAGTGTACGTAGGAGTGTACTTGGGAGAGTAAAGTGAAGCATGTAGGAAGTGTGAAATCGAGTGTATTCAGGAGCGTCGTTGGGAGCATACTTGAGAGCGTAAAGTCAAATAGGTTGGGAGTGTCCAATCGTATGCAATCGGGCGTTTATTTGGAATCATAAAGTCAAGCAGGCTAGGACTGGCAGTGTGCAATGGAGTGCAATCGGGAGCGTACTTGGGAGGGTGCAATAAAGTGCATTTGGAAGCGTGGAGTCAAGTGTGGTGTACGCAGCATGATGTGTAGTATCGAGTACAGATATGTTCCGACCCATTGGCGAACCCTCCAGTTCGCGAACTAGACTGACCGGTTCGCAATATTTCATCCCGTTCGCAAACCGGACAAGAGGTTCGCGAACTAGTCAGTTTATGTAAACTCTACCGTTTAAAGTCACTATAAGTTGCGAGAATGGACATGATACTAGTTAGCTATAACTGGCTCCACAACTTTCGACATGATGCAATCTCTGAGCCCTTGTCAAGTCATCACCAATATATCCATATATTACTTCATGTAGTCTTCCTGGATTATGAATATTTACCAGTCACCATATACACGAACTCAAGACCAAAATTGGCTGATACTTACCTGGCGCAGTGTCAAGCAGATTTCCAACACTGTGCGAGGTGCTTAAGGTTGCTAAAATGACAGCCATGACCATCTGTGATTGATAGGAGACCGAGTATTGAAGTCCTTGGAGCAACCGAGACTTATCACAGGTCTTACACAATCTTTATTGCATAACTCCCTGACTTTTTTGTGGGATTAAATCTCGTAATTTGGCAAGGTTGCATGCTGGATCCCCAGTTCACGAACCGGTCAAAATTCGCAAACTGGCCCATCCAGTTCGCGAACGGGCAAAGTTTGTGTATCGGTCGGAACAGATATGTGCCAGTGTATCATAGTAATCTAGCTACGAGCAGATCATAGGACTTCGTAGTGCCATGCATCAAATATACTATGGAATACCATCCAAAAAAACTGCTTCTCTATTAGCTGCCTGTCGCTCAAGGCTATTTTTCCCCGTGCAGCGAAAGGAGGAAAGCTGAAAATTTTAAGGGAAAGAATGCAAATAACTGCAAAAAGAGAAATGCTGCAAGGTAGAAGAATAAGCGAGAAAGTAGCCTTGCTAAATTCGCTATGTACTAAATGAAAAAGGTACGGTGACCTGCACGGCGGTTAATGGCCTCAGCTGATGTCAACCCGAGTCACAGTGGCCTGAGAAATTGTTAACTCGTGGCTTGAGAGGTTGTTAACTCGCTAACTGCCCACTCGACGCTCGCCACTCCGAATTATGGCGGGGTGAGTCTTTATCGGCCTCCGTACTGGGAGCTTCATCCAGAAAGCGACATAAAGACCGAAGATGTAGTTTCAAGCGTCGGAAGGTCATGCTAATTTGGCTATATCCACTGACGACATGTGTTGTGGAGCGAGAGATTTACTTTAATGCCCGACGGTGGTTTCGCGGGGCTTAATTATCTTTGTTGCCTGTCTGTGGTTTCGCGGGGACCTGATTCGCGGGGCACATTAAGTTTTTTTATTGAGTTTCCACTATGAGCGGCAGTTTAGATTTTTATCTTTGTTGGGCACTGCCTACTTCTACTTTTAGTACTTTTAAGTTTTGCTATTTTTATGTTCCGGGGATGGTGTAGGTTTCTGGGGAGTTTCCTACATCACAGCTTTGATCAGCCGGCCAAATGGGGCCCTTCGTCCGTCGCTTTCTTAGTTCTGTGTCCTTGCTGCTATTTGTTAGCACAGCAAGGTGGGGAAGTTTTCTGAGTTCGGATGTTCTTGCTGCCACCTGTTATGGAGCGCAGCAAAAGGGGGAAGTGTTGATAGATAAGGTTCATGACTGCTCTTTTAGACTTCACATTTTACTCTTCTCTTCCCTACGCATCTTGGATTTTTAGACCTGCACCTAGTCATCGCACCATGCCAATACACACAATTCTCCCCTTCATGTCGCAACAGGGAAGTCGTAGCAATGATGCGAGCGGAACATAGAGATGTACCTAATCAATCTACCTCGAATGAAACCCCCGCCTAGGAGGGCACCTGCCGTAAATAACAGCTGTTGAAAGAGCCTAATTAAAATACAGCTAGTAGGTATCCTCAATGAAAAGGCGCGAACAGCACATTTGCGACTCCCTTAGAGTTATGATGAAGGTGTCTCAATGTAACCCAGCAAGTTAGTCTAAAGAATTCTCGGTCACATAGCTCGTGCTATCCGGGGAGAGCTATTTCCGAGCTTAATAGTCCCGTGGAAGAGGGAAGCAGTGTGTCATGATCTGTCACTCGTTTTTGGATTCGCGAGTGATTGATGGTGCAACAGTAGCTACGATACCTATCAGAGCTCAAGAACAATGCTATAGAGAGCATAGTAAAGCTGATATCGCAAGGAACGATAATCCTACCTCATTGGTGGACGGAACGGACTGGGTCAATTCCAGACGAGTTTTTGTCCTAATCCGTCATGCGGGGTAAGCCTCCCTCTATCTCCTTTGGGTGATTTAGGGTACGATATCTCATGTGCGCAGTGAGGTAACAAGATGTATCCTGTTCGGGATCGAATTTGAACGGGCGCGCTGCCTTGACGAAGTCAACCTAATTATATGACTCGATTGGTACCCGCACCGAATATGTGAGGGATTTATTGCATGAGAGGTCTCTGCCTTCTTGTGGCCAGACATGAGTCTCGTATAGCCAGAGGTGAGTCTCGTATGACCGGAGATTGCTGTCCGCCTGAAGGGCCTATACATAGATGCGTACGCACGCATTCGTACTTGTACTCTCATATATATGTGGCCTTGTGGCCCTCTTATATAGGATACAATCAAGCTTCTCTATCTCTATTTTGAACAGGATTAGGTCCAGTCAAAAAATTCAGATAGTATCGCCACGTACAGTAGCGTAGTAAAAGTGAGCGAACGCAACATTGGCACGCGTTCCCCCACTTTGGCGAGGCCACCATGCGCTGTGTCGGCGAAGTCTCGTCCACTGGCGGGTCATAGCACGCGTTGATATATGCGTATGAGAGTGGATGATACGGCTGAATTTTGCTTGCGCAAATCACTGGACGTGCAGCGATAACAATCGAAAGGGAAAAAGCAATAAGGCGCACTAAGTTTCCGAGGATGGTTGTCATGTTGCACAACGTAGTTCATGTAAGGCGTGTACTACATATCCAACTATTGGAAAGTTTTGGGGCTGAGAGGAAATTAGCGAAGTCTCCTCTGCTTTATCATGGGTTCATGAATTTATAACTACTGCAGTCCCATGAGTTGTCTGCCCTCTCTACATAACTGTTTACCCACAGCATACTGGTAACCCTGAGAATGGATGAAAGATCTTTGCAAGAATACCGATATTCGTCCAATACACAACGACCCAAGAACACCGCCTTGTACCATGCCGGTCAGACAGCCTCAGGTGCAACTGGGGATTACCAAGGACCCTTATCCCGTGATCCGAATCATATTGAGCGCAAGCCTCCGAACCCCCAACCGCCCTATTACCCATCTAGGCAAAGTACTACCATTCAAGGCTGTCCTGTGATGCCCGTTCCGCTATCAATCGACTTAGTTCATATCTTGGTGACATTGGTCGTCGCTTTTACGCCAATAGTGTTTCTTGCTCTTGCATTCCTTTATGGAAACTCGATGGTCAATTGGTCTTTGCAGCTATGTGGGGAATGACGGTTATTGACGCTTCCAAATACGTAAAAATATAGATCTAATACATCTATCAATTGAATCCTGTGCTAACCTCTATGTCAGGGCCCTACATTATTTCCTATCCTATTTGTAGCAATTATCAGAAATGCCGTAAAGCAGTTCGCTTATTGGAGGTTAGAACGTGGAGAGCGTATCAGACTACTTGAACAGCTCCTAGGAAGTGTTACCATAGCCAGTACAATCATGGCACAATTAAAGCTACGGACGTTTGGTCCGATAAGAATCTTCCTTCTGGTACTGTGGTCTCTCTCCACTCGGCGGTCAGGCGTCCTTGCAGGTCATCAGCGTCGAAACCGCCATCAACTCGCGCGCCGTGACTTTGGGGTATATGGGAACATATTATATGGAAAATAATTTCACGATAGAAGGTGCAGATAACGCCAACGTTATTCGTGTAATGGACTTATTATTTGCGGCGAGCCTCCTGGCTCCTTCTTCAATCAAAGAGGCCAATATGGACCTTTGGGGGAACATCAAGATTCCTGCGTTCGAAAGCTTGAGTGGATATGCGGAAGACGAAGCAGGATGGAAATCAGTTCCGGAGTCACCGAACGGCATCAAATACCCTTCCCTAGTTGGAATACCACTTCTCAACATATTGGACGTTGAGCTGTCCGGTTTTGGAACTTTGGACGAACCGGACAATGACTAACTTGACAGACTCAATTGGCCGCAATTACGGGATGGGAGTAGATACATACCTCCTCGCATTTCAGTTAGGTACCGACATACGATTAGCCTCAACCGCGAGATCGACTCATTCGATGAGACTCATTCCGACATGCAACCGCGACGTATTCTCATCGAGTCTGGGGGCTTGGAAGGTGTGACACATGCAGAATGCAACATCTATTCATCTTCCGTCGAATCAAAAGTACACTGCGTAGGGGAAAACTGTTCTGTAGTGGAAATTAGAAGGTCCAGAAAACACCACAACCCTGCTGGTTGGACCGCCTTAGACCTCCGTCGTGTATTTATGTACTTCATTCAAACATTTGTACCGGCTACAACGATGTCTCATGCAGGGACTTCCAGTCCATCCCAGCATTACTTTCTCGATCCGGATACGCCGTTTGGAAGTGATGAGATTGTTGATATTTACAAGGTTGGCAAAGAGTCCTTTGAGAGGACGCTAGCTCAACTCATGAATACATACTGGTTAATCGGAACCGTGCCCTACTCTATTACCGGTAACTTCACCAGTGCTGATCCGCAAGTCTTTACAAATGATGTAGTTCGGCGGCACGAAGTTAGAGTGAATGGGAAGGAGACATGGAACTACCTTCGATATAGCTGCCACTATTGGTAGTACGTTATTCTTCTTTTAACGACGACTATGGTGTTGTGCATGGGAATTATACAGTTTGCGTTAAGCTTGTATTGCTGCGGTCCGGATATTCTCGGCTATATCTCATCTTTAACACGAGACAATCCCTATATTCCATTACCTCCGGGCGGATCGACTCTAGATGCCACGGAAAGAACAATACTGTTGAAGGATCTTGTTATAAAGTTGGGCGACGTCAATCCGGGGGTCAAATAGGTCAACTAGTAATTGGCGCACCATCTGTCCAGAATATCTGGAATCTGCAGCCAGAGAAGAAGTACGAGTAGCCCCGCGGCAATGCTGAACATGCAAATGCTTGCAAGTAAACCGCTAGATATTTTATCCTAGGTCTTAGAAAACTCTCCGATCGTAGTCTCAGATCAAAAACCATGTCCCACGAGCCCAGCCTCTATCCGCACCACATGCAACCGAATGGGTAAAGGTTTAGGAGCCTCGGCCACCTGTCAATATTTTGACTATTTGATAAAATTTCTAATTTTGGAACGGCATTCCTTAAACCTCAGGGATTTCGTGGTTGCAAGTAAGCAATAGTTTGCCTGCAGCATGTCACCGTTGGATAATAATTTAGCTGCTTCATGCAGTCCCTATTGAGCATAGGTTGCTGAAAATGAAATTAACTAATATTAACCCCATTAATCGATACTCATAACGTTAGTGTAGTCATTAGTGTCCAGGTTGGTCGTACTTACATAGATCGGAATGATCGGCCCGATTATTGGTGCGAAGCTTATACCGACGACTATGTATCGCTACTTCGTCAATAAGTGCGCCAATTGCGCTAGAAACACCTCCACCGCTGTTGTATGATGAGATAAATAGAAAATGGTATTCGAGGAGGAGAGTGGTTGGATGAATAAAATGCAACGGATAAGGTCCGATATATGAGAAACGATAAGGATGGAGACTAGCCCTTTTTGTTGAGCAGCTTGGCCACGAACTGAGGCGCTAAGTAGGAATACCATGGAAATACGAAACAGATATCCCCACTTCTAGGTAAGAGAGATTGAAATAGGTTCAGTAGAGCTAAGGTAAGAATTATGCTCACATAATATTGACACTTAGAACCTATTCAGCTATATGATCCTAAAACCAAATGTAATATAATGAAGATTTCACCTGAGTATCAAATCAACCAATCACAGTTCCCCATCTGCCACCATAATGTCAAAGAAGCAAGTTGGTTCTACTTTGCCAATTACATTTTATACATTACTAGAAACAGATCTATCTATTATTGTAGTAATACTTAATTGTAAATTCAAGGTTGACAATTATAGTTACCAACATAAAAGGTGCTGGAGAGTCAATCGGACTTAGGTAAAGCACTTCATCAACCAAATAGAGATATTTCAGACTTCAAAGTATCTTCTGAATTATATGAAACTATATAGAGCTATGACAAAATGAAAACTACACATACAGGAAGTTCTACTGTTAAAATTACAGAGATAGAGAAGCTTGATTATGCTATCTAAGAGAGCCATAGAGGTAATATATATGGTAGTCCAAGTACAAATAAGTACATACTCATCTATGCATAGGGACCACTGATGTAAAGGCATACGCCCGTGTATGGCCTCGTAGGAAGGTATATCAGTAGATACGGTTGCACACGTGGATGTCAATACTGTAGAGTAGTATAAAGGTAAGATTATCGCTAGAGATCTAAGGCTCATGGCGAGCCGACTATATCTAAAGCTGGTGTTACCCGGCCCTGGACACGTAACGTGCAGCCGTGCCGTTACATTATCCCCCTCTTTAGGTGCAGACCCCTGGGGTGCATAAACCCGTACAATAGTAGAAAGGAAACAACCAAACAACTGTTCAACATACGCAAATGTACGAACCCATAAGTCCCAGAACCGATCAGTACCGTTTGGTAGCCATTCGGCGGATCCGGCGCACGGGGAAACTCCACCTCCACTTGACTTGTCTCCGGAGGTGGTAAAAACCCGTGCCGACGCCATTTGTACTGGGCCGGGATCCAAAGAAGTAAAGGAGTAAAGAAGTAAGGAAGAGAGAAGAGAAAGAAGGAACATCCAAAGTAACACCGTCCTCCATATCTCCACTTCCGGAATGTCTGGCATCCGACCATCAATCTTGCACACGTAGCTAGTACCAAGTGTAGGTCATTGTCGGAATTAGACACAGTAATCTCGGTGAAATCCCCAATCATAGCATGAGTCTCGGCTTGACTCGGCGGCAACGATGGTGGCTTCCGCTCGCTGATCATCATCGCCATTGCCATTGCCATTCCCATTGCCATTGCCATTGCCATTGCCATTGCCATCGCCATCGGCGATTGCATCGGTATATCTAATTTGTAAGCATTCCAGTAACCGGTCATACTCACCATACTTTCCAGTGCGCTAGCACTCGAGCTTTCCTAGTTCCTCGTGAACAACTTTGCAGGCCCAGCACATCGGTGAGCATTGTTGCTGCTTTGGCAGCTTCAGCTCTCGGAATCATAGCCGTCGGTGATGGTCCATCATATATGACCTCGTATCTATCTCCTAAGCTTCTCATGAAATGGTCATTCATACCATGTATATTCAGGCACGTTTGCGCTCTCCCGAGCCTTGTGCTCTCCAGATCCTCGTGCATAGCTTTATAGGCCAGCCCGGATATCTAACATCATCTCTTCCAGCCGGTGGCTTTCACATGGTCCCCGTCAGTTGTTATATTCCTCATCCTTCAGCATCGGCCAAGCAGGCTTATAGCCCTCCAGTATGGTCGTTCAACATCCAGTTTGGTAAGCTGTTTGGTAACCATCCCAGTCGGTGCCTTCGGTAGAGGGCTCCCGAAAATCCTCTTATTCAATGCCAATATTGAGTCATTCGGCCATGATCTTGGTCGGTATGCTCATTAATCATCTCTGGATAGTTGTCTCAACTTTCTCTCATGATGCCATTCGGTGACTGTCTTTCACGGTGCCATTCGGTGACTGTTGCTCGCGCTGCCTTTCGGTAGACTATGTGGTACGTTCGGAGATCATTTTCGGTCTCGTTCGGAACTGCTACGGTAGACATAAATGCACTTGTTCGGCATAGATCAAACTCGCTTGATCTTCTCATCATCTCTCCAGTGCACTTGTAGGTACACTTGACATCTGCCGCGTGCTCGGTGCACTTATCATCTCCAATTGCTCGCCGGCTTTCCTCCGGGTATGCTTTCCGTTCCTTCACCAGGTGTGCTTGTTATCACTAGTCTGGTTATCAACGTCGTCGTTTTCTGAGTTCGTTTGTCGTTTCATCTCCAGGTGCACTGGTTGACTCTTCTCCATGTACGCTGGTTGCCTAATCTCCAGCTGCGATTCTCTGTCGGTAAGTGCGCTCCAAGGTGCTTCCTCCCTACACTTCTGGTATGGTGATTGCTTGCAGTAGGGGTTGGTTTTGATTCCGGTACGGTCATCCCCCTGTTGTATGTCGTAGCTCCGCAGACGACTAATCCATTACGGCTTCTTCGGGTGCCATATTGGTTGGTTAAGCTTCATTCTGAAGTCGATTTCCAGTAGCAGCTGCCTATTTCGGGATGGTCGCGACTGAGTTGGGATTGCCGAGACTGAGTCGAGATCTCATTCGTGGTTGTAACATAACCATGCGGCTTCTTGACTCATCTGTAGGTGCGTTTGCCATCACTTTCTTGCTTGCACTTTTCGCCATTCTCGGAGTACAATTGTTGCTTCTTCTCCCTCTGCCCTTGCTCCTGCCAGCCTTCCATATTGGTAAATGCGTTTCACAGTGCTTCGTTCCTGCACTTCTGGTATGGTAGTTATACGTGGTAGGGATTGTTGCGATTCCAGCACTGTCATCCCCCTCTTCAAAAATCGTTGCTCCACCAAAGATTAATCTCGTATGGGTTGTGCGGTATCGGCATTGTAGCTATGATTCGGGATCTGATTCGGGATCGTATTCCGCATTGGAACTCGGGCTTGTAGCTGCATGATTCGGTATCTCTGAATAGTGTTCTGAATAGTGCTCGGTATCGTTCTCGGTGGAGCCATGCCGCCGGTACATCGTATATCTGCATATCTGCGCTCGATTGCAACTCCGTAGCTTGAAATCAAAGTAAGTGATTTCGAGAAGGTATAACTTCGCATAACCGCAATATCTTCATAAAAGGGAAGGGGATTGATTGCCATCCGCCTCCCGTGATCCATCTCCTGGCTGCGATCCATCTCCGAATGGGGTCCATCTCTTGTAATCCATCTCCGGCCGCGATCCAGTTTGTTCCAGCCATTCATTTCGACCCTATGCATAATTGCGCTGTTATGGGCCCCATTCCGTGACTGCTCCTGTTGGTCTGTAAGCCCTCTAAAGGTAATATTTACTAACCTCCGTAATGTCCGTCTTCCATTGGCTCTTCATCGCAGTCCCAAAATCCGGTGACATGTCCACCATAAGAAAATAACCACTCATCGATCAGTCCATATGGCATGGGATCTTTAAGTCCAAATCCAAATGCAAGATCCGGCCTCTTGAGCACGTGACCTTTATCCACGCAATTGCGTGAATACCGCTCGACTCAACTCAACTCAACTGAAAACTCCGTTCAACTGAACTCCGCTCAATTGTAATCCGCCCATATGGCAAATTGTAGCTGGGCTCCAAGTCGATTGCATGGTCAATTGACCGATGCGGTCGGAGTGCCTCCGCCTTGGCTTTGCTGATAACCTCCACGAATTCTCTGTATATAGCCGGATATGTCCTCCATCATCTGTAGGCACCATCTTTGTTGTTGTGCCGGCTCCATCTGCAAACGTTAGTTCTCAATTCGTACTAGATATGGAGCGGTATGAATGAATATCCAGGAGCCTGGATTTAAAACGGTTCGCCACAATAGGGCCAAACCCCGCCGTCAAGTACTCCCTTTGTGTCTCGGCGTGCCGGTAGCAGTCATTCCAGGTTCCCATGTGGACGCTCTTCTGCCGCAACTACCGCTGCTGCTCCCTGCTCGCCTCTCCAGCGCCTGGGGCCTATCTCACTCACCACCAATGATGCCTTCCATGGTTGCTCCCAGCAGCCCTATGCGAACTCCAACTCTTAGGAAGAACGTCTAAACGACCTCATCACTGGCCAGTTGATCGTCAAAGGCATTGGCTCCAAGTATTTAAATATCTGGAACACCGCCACCTCCTTCGGAACACGTCTCCCCCCTAGCTGTGATCCAGGTACATCCCTGGGGCATACCTGATGGCTTGCCCGGTCCACTGCCACCTCTTCCGCTCACCATGGGGTTGCAGAGCCAAAAGTCGATTGCTTTGCAAGTCGACGCTAGGAATCCTGGCCTGGTACCAAGGCAACTCCTATCAATCTCCAGCTCACATGGTGTATCCACCACAGCTGCCACAATGTTGTACGAATAAGCTCACTGAGCGAATCACATACTTGTCACACCCAATTGGGACTGTCTGACAACCAAATACTGTCCATTCCCCCGTGGGGATACGACACATCAATTAAACCTCCACGCGCCTAAAATACATGCTGAATCCGCTGGTCACCTGAGTGCCGAGACGGTCGATCCTCCAGTAGCCCTGTGGATCCTCAGAATCCCGGCTACAAATAAAAACCTCAATTGCAATCCTCAATATCCTCTTCGTATGTCATCGTATGGGCACATATCTGTATTCGCACGTCGGCGTATATTTGCAGAAATTGAATAGAGTTGGGCTCTCTCCTCACAACAATCTGATTTGGTCATCCAACCAGGTGCCAAAGGTGATGATTGACATTGGTAATCGCGAATGGTACCTGCTAGCCACTTTAGAACATTCGGGGGTTATTGTACTTCCCTTTCGGAGCTGGCACACGATCTGCGATCGCTGCTCCTCTGTTGCATCGATGACTCGTTCTGAGTCGTAGTTGTTGACCTCCCAAAGCCATTGCTAAAACTCTTAACCATCTGTAACGTAGATAACTTCATTGAGTCGTGTAGAAGATGATCGCGATTTCAACTGCCATCAGTGGCATCGCTAGATGTGAATCCGGTGTATCGCATGAATGCTCCCTGATCCTCTGGAGGTGCACTTGGTTCGAGGTATGTGCCCGTTTACGGGTCTTCGCAGCTTCGCTCGGCTCAGAGGAATATAATCATAGGTGCGCTTGGGTGTGCGATTATGGTCTGTGTCATCACGATAGTGCGCATGCGATTGCATTGGTCGGATGAGGATCGAAGAAATCTCCCGAGAAGGGCCAACTTGGGCATTGCCGGTGACGCGACTTTCGGAGACATATGGGCTCTAGAATCGTTCCTGTAATCGTCAATTGACTCAATTGGAAGGTAACTTATCAAATCTCATTGATGCCGCAATTGATAGCCTTCGAGTTCTCGTAGATAAATTCGTTGAAATTGACTTCGATTGACTTGCTCGCTGACGCGTCTCCTGGCCAGTTGGCCTCTAGAACCAACTCGCAATTGTCTCTGCATCCGTTGACCTCAATTGGGTATACTTCTCAAGCCTCTTTGCGTCTGCAATGTGTCGCTTTCAAATCCAGACAGTTTCTCGTTCTTAGGTGTCGCTAGTGTTAGCAACGGGTCCGGGTAACCCACCAGCGGTCCGGGTTCGGACCGGAAAAACGGTTCGGTTCGGTTCCAGAACCGTCCAAAAACCCGACCTGCAGCGTCTTGGCAGGCCAAACCCGGACCCTTAACCGTCAACCCGCGGGTTTTGCCGGGTTTGGCTAGACCCGTCGGTGTCACGGCGCAGGCAGGTACGGTGATACCTGGGAGTAATAGAAGAAAGATACGGGTGGTGCGGAAGGAATTGTGTTACGGAAAGGCGGAGACGTTGGAAGACGCGGAGGAAGCGGCGAGATGGTGCCGGTATAATTTAGTAAGATAAAGAAGTGGTCAGAGGTGTTGCGACGTCGGATGATATGGTGTGGTTGTTACGATAAGGAATAATGGAGTGGTGTGTAAGATCATGGGATAAGATTCGGATGGTATATTGGAGCATGGAGAATGGTTCGAGAGGTGG
>Ga0307512_10001314_pt1 | contig 35617 bp, 39 predicted proteins | sample 14_EM_MG_FD_200267 | JGI IMG/M metagenome (GOLD analysis project Ga0307512, IMG submission 200267) | Populus trichocarpa ectomycorrhiza microbial communities from riparian zone in the Pacific Northwest, United States - 14_EM | ecosystem: Host-associated > Plants > Roots > Unclassified | place... | reverse complement strand
CTAGCGTTGGATCACCAATTGGGAGGGGGGGAGGGATATTCAGAGTCTGGAATGAAATAAAGCTGCTCCATATCGAGGTTGGAGAGGGGATTGAGGAGCGCCGATGGGGATTGAGGAGCGCCTATTCTAGCGTAGGAGCACCAGTGGGGAGGGGGGGGTATGAAGCAGCCCACCATGTGTAATTGATGAGTAGTGCAGTGGTTTCTGCAGTAATACAATCTATCACAGTGGAAGGGCAAAATTTACCTCGATATTCATCTTGAGAAAACATCACTGTAACCTTCGTTCCAGTGGCATACTCAGACAGCGCACAATGAATTGCTGTGGCAACAAGCGCTAAGGTCTGTGGTGTGAGTGGTTGAAAGAACTGCAATGTGGTCGGTTGTCGCCCCACGCTATTGGTGGTGAAGAAAAACTGAGGATAGATTAAGTCACGCACTTTGATCTGCGTGTACCACATTTTTTTTATCATCGATGACCTTCGAGAGATAAGCAGCGTCAGCAAGGAGCTATTTAACCTGACTTTGAAGCTCAGTCTTGGATCCTAAATCCAACCTGTAACTACGCAAAATAATTTGACTTGCTCCGGCTGCCAAATACCCTCAAACGGTAGCAATCTTTTGTTTTAACTACGAATATTTCTGGGGTTTAGTATCATCATAAGTCCAATCCAGGAGTAGAAAGCAGAATAATCAGTTACAGCTTCTCGGGTTCACTGATCTATTTTCAGAGATCGACCACTTGGCAATTGACACACAGATAGTGTACCAACAGGAGCACCTGCTAATGCTCGCAGACGATGCTGGGCTTCAATTGCGAGTTTCCAAGCTTTGTCAACCATCGAGTACTTCTCAGCGGAAATGATTGGCCAGGGAGTCCAGGAGAATACTATTTCCTTCATGAATCGTTTCGCCACCTCATAAGTCCCATTTTGGTGATGAGAAATGTTGTGATCACCGCCGGCCGTTGGTTGAGGAACATTCTGGTCTCCATCCGCTTCTGGAAGTGGGAGCTCCTGGGCTGGTACAACATCAGACTCGCGTAATATATTGATTGTCGACGTTTGGCGCTTGAGGAATTGTCGTGCGATGGCCCCAGCCGGATGTCACAGATGTGGAAGTGAAGTGCGTGCAATGACAGTATCCGCACGGCTCCGTTTCGTTGGTAGTGGAACCCTTGTAGTTTGTATTGTTTCATCAATGTGCGCATGGTCTAGATGTAGGACCTCCTGCTGGTTGTCCAAATCGTCTTCTTCGATATCGGCTGACAAGGTGGACTCTCCAGGGTCTTCACTTTCATTCTCGCTGATCTCCCGATCGGTATCATCATCATCCTGCTTCATATGGAGTATAGTGTGGACATTAGCAATCTCCAACACTATACTCGAAGGCTGGGTTGGAAGTGCAAACATTTGATTGGCAATCAGAATTGGCAGTCTTTTTCAATGCAGGTGCAAGTGCTCTCTCAAGGTGGGCTTCTCGATTCTTCTGTGAATAGTGATTCCTCACCTGGCTCGCGGTAGGTTTCATGTTGATGATGATGAAGTGAAGTTGGAGACTGTAGACAGAAGTATATAAGGGTAAACGTAGTATGAAGTTTAGTAGAATAATGGGAAAATTATACAACAAAGGAACACTCGGTCGAGGAGGATGCATTTCGAGGCGTGCCTGGACAACATGACGCTTAGTATAGAAGGATGCAATCTTGAGGCATGCCTGGAAAGTGTCCGGAAGACATGTCGGTGGTTAATATTTGTATCGCCAATGTTAGTTCTTCGTTGTGATCGAAGAAGCATCAGGTGCTCCGGATTAGATGGATTCTTCGTGCCCCCAATTCCTGAATGTTAGCACACGTATCCAAGTACGCTATTGATGCAAGAATTGGAGGTTGGTTTAAGCCAACACACCTAGAATTGAACAAGACGCACCTGAAGATCTCGACACACATGAAGAACTCGAGACCTCAACTGAGGAATGGGTTGATCGTGATTGCCCCTGCATATGACTCCGCCGAAGGTAGTTCATTGTGCCTCTGGTTCGGGCATATGAGCGGTGACAGTATGGCACAGAATTGTCGGTGTGTTGCAAAATGTTGTAGACCTTGGACGGAGGATAGAGCTGGGACCTTGCTGAGTGGCAACACTTGAAGTCACATGGGTTCAAACTGAGTTTGTTGCAGATAGTGGATATATATGAATCTCTGAATGCGGTATACCAGTCGGAAGGACACCCTATTTTGATGGTATTCTGTCAGTTTAGGATTCTGCAGCAAAGTCAGCGGTTGATTTGGCATTATCGTGTGCAGAACTTCACTATCAGTGGTCCGAGTCTGCTGAAGTCACAATATGTATGCAGTCAGTGTATGAGAGGACGGAGAATTTGGGTTTACAAAGAAGAGACTCAATGAGAAAGAACGGTAAAGGTAAGATGAAGACTCAGGGGTAATCTAATCGATTCCGGTTGTCGTCAATGTCAAGATTGCTAGCAAATAAGTCATACAATGTAACTCACATTTAGATGTTCCGTATAATATCTTGTACACACTGCAACAGTTAATCACATACTCATTATGAGTCTCAATGCTACAATGTTTACGTATCATGAATATCCGGGTTCAAAGCTGTGCATAAGAATGATATGGAATACATCATGAGGCTTCATCTGACAGCGGAAAGAGGAATAACAGCTTGCAGTTTCGGCCAATTGAGGTGCAGCAAGCATTCAATAAGCATGCAGGATTCAATCCAATGCAATGGCTGGGAATGCAGGCTCGCCTTACTTTGACAGTTACTTGTACTCTCACAAACTGCGTTGTCCTAACTCCAGCTTTCATCACGATTTGTTCTTCAGGCACTCTTGGGATTGGTTGTTGGCGGAAATCAGATATTATCTGTTGATGATTTGTCACGACCTTCAGGCGGGAGCTTGGCGCTCACCGATTGAGCTGCTGAGCAGAGACTGGCATTCAGATTCTCTATCTCTCTTGATGGAAGTCACTTCACACAATGTATTATAAGATATCGTTTTTTTTGGCCGCCCAGACATACAACTTAGTCAAAAAGTTGTTAAGTATGCATTAGAACCGTTCTGAATTTAAGCCTGTTCGAGGAAGTGTGGTATACCGGTGAGCGGGAGTTGCAAGTTATCTGCAGAGTCGCAGAGCAGAACTTGTCTTGTGAGGTTCACTCTCTCAAGATGCAGCTCAATTATGGTGCTCAAACGACAGAAGCTATTTTAGGATCTTGGAAACGTATAGGTCCGAACATACCTCTTAGTCAAAATTCAGTTAAGTGTGGTTACTTCTCGGCCAGGGCTGTGTATCTACAGTAAGTGCGTGGTTGACACCTTCCTCCTACGGATGGGTTCACAGGGAGCTTGACAGTTCTGGCAGTTTCGCAGTGGCCTTCACATACTGATCAAGCATAGCTTCAGATATTTGCTGGGGCCAAGTGGGATGAGCCACACCTGCACTTAAAGGTTCAGTGTCTGTAAGATGGACACTCTATGTGTGCTGGCAGCCATGGTTTCAACGCATTCAAAATGAAAGAAATATGGTTGGAATGGAGCAAAATGAGCTATTCAAGGGTAACGCGAAGTGGGTATGGACAGTTCAGAGGTGTTCCAGAAGTGGGATCATATGGTAATAATGAGTGGCGGCTTGTCAAAAGTGGGAGTTGAATAGAATATGCATGCGGTGTCAAATCTGAGACCATCAACCTTGACAGGAGAGTGGATCTGAGGTGTGCCTGAATTTCATTCCTGAGCGAGGAAATACTTGGTTGTATTCTTTGGGTATGCCGGGATTACGCGAGCCGTGTGTCAGGATATGATACATCAACTGGATATCGCTTAGATAGTCTTTCAATCCCTGGATGATTAGAGATATACTGTACTGGATCTGTCTCAGGGAAGTCAAGACATTGATTGCGATTCTCTTTTGCAATTGACTGTAAATTATTCAACATTGTTGATTCAGAGAATATCCCGAATTCTTTCGCAATTCTAGTGTCCGGTGCGCCCCGAATCGCCAACTAAAATATAATTGGAATCACACATGGAGATTCCAGCACGCCTGAAAACTCGGATCCCGTTCACTGATGTAGATACCACGGTTCCGCACATACAATATACGATGAGCAGTGACTGCATCTTCGACAGATTCTCACAAAGAGAAATATATGGCACTGCGGAAATGGATTTAGTCGACCATTAAACCGGCGCTCCTGCTTTCCATCGCATATTGGATCATCCAAATGAGGGAATAGTTCAGTTTACCAGATATCTGTCGATCATTGACTTCATCTCATATCCATTACAATAATCATCTAACACAAAATGCAATCAAACTCTGACCAATACTCCTGGACACCTCCCCAGCGCCTTATTCTCCATACCATTTGACTATTTTGCATCAGTTGATGAGATTGTATTGGTCGAATGTTTGAAGAGGCATACCTTGATTACACTGCCCTAATAATCATCATTCATCCTCACCATCATCTGACACGACGAGGTCACCATGCTCCTTAAGCTGTTTCATATGGTGCTCCCGACACTGCAGGCTGCGGTTGATCCTCGAAGTCGTGATGTTTGGTCGGCTCATCAGGCCATGCAGGACTCTCATTTGTGCGACTCCAGAGACCTGGGGCAGTTCACTCGCTCTGGTATCATAACCACCGCGTCCAGTGTTCAATTGCCATTTGTGTGGGACTCTGTTTTGCCCCAGCCAGACAACCCATGCAATGGCCTGGCGCTGCTCATTCAATACCCAGAACTTCAGAGTTATTACTGCATGGTTTGCTGCTGTGAGATTTGGGCCTGTCTCACCCACTTTGGGTGTAGTTACAAACACAGAGGGATTTGGTGAATGTTGGAATTTGAGCTGCATTTCTGTGCGCTCTTCATTGCCCATTTCCACATACATTTAGAAAATATCCAAATGATCCCCAACAAAGTGTGTGAGCCACCACTTCAAATGAGGAACTTGGCTTGGCAGAGGACAAAATAGCACCGCCTTTTGAGGAGGAGGTGCACAAGGCAAGGCATTTGAATTACTTTCAGGTTCGTGCTGGAGTGCCTGATTTGATGCTTTGTCTTTGTCAGGTTTGGGATACTCCGCAGCTGCATTGACAAGCATTGGCAGAAATTTGTCTCTCAGCCATCGGGAAATCAGAGAATCCACCCAAGTATCGAGTGGGAATTCATTGTACCATTGTCCTGAAACATCATTCTGATTATCGGGGTCTCCCAATACCAATGAGAACCATGCCAGCTGCCACCTATGAATGCTCCATGCTCCTGAAGAACCCTGGGAAGTTTATCTTTCCACAAGGGTCTTTCGTTTAGCTTGCTCCTCCTGAGTCAATTCATGATCAACAAGGGATGCATTCTCCTTCGGAATCCGAACAAGAGGATTCCCATTCGCGAGTTTCCATTCCGACCACCTCCTCATTCTCCAGGGCTAAGCAATATGGATCATCCAGTGTGCCGCATCCTGTTGAGCATCCTGGTCTTCAGTCCGGATGGCATGAATCAAACTCTTCACAGCGGAATTCAGTGCCTCAGCGCCGTGCATTTCCATCATAGTTTGATTCTCTGGATCTTCAGGCACACCTGAATACAGCCACATTGTCTGAAAACACCAGTCATAGGGTGAATGGAATCCTGGCTTTGCAGTGACTTGAAGTTTGAATCTGATTCTCACATTCGTCACAATTTGCCAGCCTACCCTGTATCTCGTCTTGTATTGATGAGACTCATCAAAAATCCCAACTCTCCATGAACAGTGTGACTGTTGGCCAATGCTTGATGGTTTTGCTCTCGATGTTAAGGTATCATACGACACAAGGTGGATACTCCATCGGTTTTCCGGCTCGTTAATGCTAGTGTTCAGATCCTCGTGGGTGAGATTGGCATTTTCCGTGTGAAACAAGTTGAAGGGTTTGAAATCGGTTGCATATGTCATCTCGTCATTGACACTCTTGAAAGTCTCTGCAAGTCCAGGCATTATTACCACAAGGATTGGATCAAAAGCTGATGTAAGTGCTTCATGCCCCTGCGGTGGAGTTGACTGGATCTCTCAAAGACGGTGGGGCACACAATTCTATCTCCGCTACGGCTACCACTCCTGTTCGCCACCGATAATCCTGTGAAATACGTTCTGTGCCAGATTAACCCACTCTTCAAGCGTATTCCCCCATAAAATGGACAGTGGCAACCCCATTACAATTTTCTCAGTCACTAATTTGCAAAGCATTGCCGCTGCAACCAAGTTGAAAGTCTTTCCAAGACCCATTTCATCCGCCACCAGTGCTCCTGGCATATCAGTATTCCAAACCCACCTCCTCACAATGAACCATATAGGCCAAACCTGGTGCACTAGAAACTTAGTTCCAGGCAGGCCTGGAATTGAATACTTGTGGCCTGGAACAGGGTCATCTGTTGATTGGCGAATCAGATGGGCATTCAGCAGCCTGACTGCCTCATCAAGACACTTATGTTCAAATTCCTTGTTAGTTGTGTTTAGAACAGTATTCAATACTGAACTGGTATTAACTGGGTCGAGGTTTTCCTCGCCATCCACTTGCTCCTTAACCTCTCTTGCAGCTTGGTCGGGCTCTCTTCGTCCTCAATGATTTCCTTCGGGTGCTCAGAGGTAAGTTGGGCAGATGGGTTCATACTCCAGAGCTCCTGAAATCCATCGCGATGTTAGGTATTTCACAGACAAGCATTTCGACCCAATCAATATGTGGAATACAATCAATTCTATTCACTCAATCAGAACTTACATTAATACTACTGTCAGTCTCTTTCCCACCTGCTGCCTCCTCATCCACCACTCTTTCATTTTCATCGAATACCTCCGAAATATAAGTAAACTGATTAGCAGTGGGGCCTAACTAACCATAACCAGGCTAGCGGGGATTTTCTTGGCCGGTCTAATTACGTGCTCCGCAATATCCTTCCCTGCAGATGTCTACATTTCTACCAAAAATACGTTCACATTGTGTCCCAGTTTCAACTTGAAGGCATTTGAAAGGGAACTGTTGTATGAAATCTGACCATATAGAGGGTCATTCATCATGTGCCTGGGTGCGTATAATCCCATATACTCTTCCTCCAATTCTTCCTGTGTCTAGTTGGATTTGTATATTGCAGTGAGGCAGTATGGTGCTTTCGGGCCACAATCATTTTGGACGAAATCAATCAGCTCCTCCATGTGCCTCGAATCTGTGTACGAAGCCTGGAATTGCGTGCTGGATGTCTATTCATTGTTGCTGTTCGGCACTCAATGAATCACAACGATGAAATTCATATTTGGCATCTGTGGGAGATTACGTCCCGGTATGTTACCCCCGCGCTCTCCCAAATCCGTCGCCAGTTGCTCATTGCCTTGCCTTCCCTTCTTCCTAGCCTCCCAAACCTCACTGGCACATTTCTTCAAAAACATCTCAACCCACTGTCACCAAATCCATTCAGCGTTATCGAAATTTTCCAAACGCAGCCGGGTCTCGAAAGTCTCCAAAAAATCTCCGACCGCCGTCTCCCAGTGCAGGGGTCTATCTTGTAGTTGTTTCAAACGGTTCTGTCCCCGGATCATGGACTGATGCTTCTTCTTGTGAAACCCAGCCACCCATACTTTCTTCCACTCGCTGAAGGCACTGATGTTACGTTGCCCCATCCTTTTGGGCAATTGCTTCAAGGAGAATTCTGTTCGCTTCAAGCTGATTGGGGATTTGCCCTCGGCCCCGCCCAAGTCTGATGAATCATCACTCTCATAATCTGCATTGTATTTGTCATAGAAAATCTCTGGTAATGGGGGCAAATCTGCAATCCCTGCAACATCCGTCCTCCGCGGTCCCGCTGCTGGCAGAAATGGTTTCGTCTTCACGCTAATGGGGGTCCCCCAGGTGCGCCGGCAAGTTTTCCTGGTGAAGTAGAGGAGGAAGATGTCGGCCGAATGACTGGATTGTACTGAGGTGGTGCTGGAGGCCCTCGAGGTGCGCCTGGAGATAACGGCCCATGTGCTGTGAATTGTTCAGGGGGGAACATCTCAGGTCCACCATAATGTCCTCGCGGGAAATCATATGCTTGCCATGATGGCCCATAACTCGGATATCCTTGGGTTGCATCAGTGCTTGGTTGTGGGCTTGGTGTCATGTTGAATGGGGCATGGTGGTAGAACTGGGGAGCGATTGGAAATGCTGGTTGCGAGGGCGGGTAACTATACCCTGGTGGAGGCTGAATTTGATTTGTGGGTTGCCCGAATTGAGTGTCTTTGCTTGGTGTATTTCCAGCATTATCATCTGATGCTCCCACCTTGTCATCTGCGCATTGTTGTGAACCAAACAGCCCACCCATTGGAGCTATATTGGTTGTCTTCGGCGGAGATCTGTTCGTCGACATCGTACATGCACAAAGAGATGATAGTAATCAAATAATCTATTGAATTGGTGATTTCGAATGAAGCAGAGTATATTTGAGAATATTGAAGGTAGCAGTGACCTTGGGCGGAATGAAGGCCTCTTATATCCATCTTCTTTGTCTTTGGCTGTGGTGTTTCACTGCACCTTTGATCCCATGAAACCCAGCTGAGAAAAACAAAGCATAGTCACATACAACCTGCGTGTCTTTGATATATGCTCGAATTCGTATAGTAGGATCTTGGATAGAAGCTCACCTTTGTTCGGTTTATGACAGTAAAGGTCATAGAAGGGATTCAACATGATATCTCCAGGAACCCAACAAGAACTATATCCGGTTGGAACGTTAGCATGACAAGGCACCTTACACTCAAAATGTGTGTGTACGACCTGCACTTCATTCGATATGAGGTCTTGTCAGTCGAGCAGCAACAGTGATCACTTCCTTTTTAGCTCCCTGTGTAAACTTCATTGTCTCGTCAGGATCCACCCACCGCTCAAGGATCGTTACTGAAGAAACCATCCTACCAGCCTATCAGTTCCCGATGATCATTGAGCGGGCGTGCAGCCAGCGAGGAACTTTACCTATATCATTGAATTATGCTGATGTTATCAACTGCTTGAGGCTCGAGCGTAGACACAATCTGCACAATGCCGCAATGACCTAGTATATGATAAGCCCGATCGTAGTAGTAGCACTTGATGAACGGTATCACAAGTGGATTGCAGTGATGACAGTGATTACAAAAGAAAATTTCTCTGCTGACGATTTTCAGTAGACAATGTGAAGCATTATTGTGCGGTATTTGATAGATATTATCCTAGTTTGTGAAGAGAACTGATCGTAGGGTGACCTTGTTTTACCCCTCCTCTACATTTGGTGGGGTGTCATGCGGCTTTGAATGTGATACGCCAACCTGAGTTAGCTCGCCTTCAAACACATATCTTTCAAGCTCATATCCAGCAACACACCATACCCCCTGAAGCATCACCGAGATTCGTCAGAACACTAATCATTTCTTGAAGATGGTCAACACTCACCAGAAACATGTTAAATGCTTTATCTGCAAAAAGAAACTATGCAACGAGAACCGACTGGAAGCTCAGTATCAACAATATCACCCAAAATTGATGAATGAAGGGCTTTTACCCAACCGGATTCTACCACCTGCCGGCTTCCCTCACCCTGAGCCATGATGGTGTGAATACAGTAGGTGCACCTGAATGGCCATCGACATGCTGTCAATTAATGATCAACGAATAGACAACATACAGGGTGCACCACCACCCAAAGATACTCACAACGAAGAACCTATAGACCCTCAGCAGCCTGATCTCACCTGTACCCCTGATCCAACAAAGACAAAAGCTCATAGGCAGGTAGTTGGAGTGGAAAATGCGGGGGGGAAAGCGTATGGCAAAGCGACTGGATTGTACAACAAGCATCGCAAGTCCTCAGAACAATAGATTCCATGGCATCCATTTCGGTCTGCAAACACCTTTCAGCAGGCTCAGTCATTTAGCCAGTGAACGAGAACAGGGATAGATCAACATCTCTGGCGTTGACTGGACAACGTCAAAATCAAATCATTCCAATCAGCATATGCCCTGAGAAAGCTCCTCTCTGAACTCGATTTGGGGCTCCACAATGATAGTTGGATTCAAGATGACTCACATATCTTCGCAACCTTATACTACCGGGATATTTTCAAATGTATTCAGTTCCTCCTGGCACATTTCCCATTTCAGGCACACCTCGAAGTGGAACCGGTGCGCCTCGCTGACCCTGAGGGTCGTCGAATCTACAGTGAGATGAACACGGGAGACTGGTGGTGGGATACACAGGATCAACTTCCTGCCAGAGCGACAATTGTGCCAGTCATATGTGCATCTGATGAGACTCACTTGACAAATTGTTCTGGCGATCGGCACGCCTGGCGCCTGTATCTCACGATTCATAATATTCCAAAAGATATCTGGCAGACATCTATAAACCACGACTGGATTCTTGTCGCGCGGATTCCATGTCCCCCGAAAGGTGCCAAAAAGATTGACAAAGCATTGCATAACGTGGTTGGAACTGTGTGGTCTCAACTTCGGTATCTTGACATCTCTGGCCCTGGCTTGAAATGGGATTGTGCAGATGGAATCCAGCGACAATGTTACCCTCTGTTGGCTGCCTGGGTCGGGGATTATCTGGAACAAGTCATGGTTGCTCAAGTCTCATATGGCTCATGCCCAATGTGTGAAATTCCTAAAGGTGCGCCGATGGGGCATTCAACCTTTCGACCACTCGCTAACTCAAGAGACCAGCATATTCACTCGGAGCTGCTGGAGGACAAGATTATTGATGCTCTGCACACTCTAGGTGTCCGCCCAATCCGCAACCAGTTCTGGCAATACCCTCTCTGCAATGTCTATCACCTTTGGCAGCCTGATGAATTGCATCAGGTGCTCCTGGGTTTAGTTAAAGACTGATTGCACTGGCTGCTCAAATACCTGAAAGCTAGAAATCTCAAGGATCAATTTGACAATTGATTAACATCGGTGCCACAATATCCTGGTTTCCAGCACTGTTCTAAACCATCCCAGTCAATCAAGAGCGGCACCTGGCAAGATACAAAGATCCATGGAATGACCAGAACACTGGCAGTAAATTGCGTGCCGATTCTGGTCTGGTCCAAGAATGACGGCAAAACTGCGGCGGAAACAGCCTCCGATGAAATGGTGATGGGAGCAGTGCGGGCATTAGGTGACTTCTCTCTACTTGTCAGCCAACAAAATCACTTGGATCAATCCCTCAACTCACTAGACGATGCACTCAAGCAATTTTACCAGAAGAAGGGTATTTTTCGAGAACAGGAAATGTCGAAGTCTGCGAATGCCAAACTGGATGACCTGTTGGCAACGGAATCCCATCTGTTGCACCAAGAAATGATTCATAAGATCTGTGCCGCAAAGGAGGCCCTAATGTATGGGGCTGACAAAGTTTCCACATCAAAACGCCGGCAATTTCAGGTGCGCCTGAATAGAGCCCAACAAGCTGCAACCACCTGCTCAGATGCTGATGATCAGAAGGCAATTGAGCGATTGGAGCGCGAAATCCATCAAGTGACACCTGCTAAACGCAAGCTTTTCGACAAATGTTTCCAATATTATGAGCGACAACTATTGCGGGAAGCCTGGACTAAGGCAACCGGTCCCAGAGGCAAATTCGCCAAAGAACTAACCACAAGGAAAGGTGCTGCCGAAGACAAGGGTTACGAGGCGGCAAACGTGACTGTTGGCAACTGATTGCAATTTCAGATCCGCCTGTCCAATGCTGAGAAAGATGACACAACCTGGAGCTTGGCTGATACGGAGCGCGTGACTAACCAGCCTGAGAGAGATTTATGGCATTACCTCGAATGAGCAGATGCATTTCAAGAAGGAATTCTCCCTCCGCTGGATCGAGTTTGAAGCTTGATGGGAGACAATGGGCATTGAGGTGCCGCGGAAAACCATTGAACAACGCGTAATTCATTTCGGATATCCAAAGTTGCATCTTGTAAGCCTTATATCACAGTCAATTTGGTGAATGGGTTCCGGCAACAATATCACCACTGATATTTCTGAATGGCTACATATCGCCAACATGAAAGAGGCATATCGAACTAGCAACAAAGTCAATTACATTCGACAGATGCTCAAGTACAATGACCGGTGTATCGGTCTTGAATACATGGAAGAGACACTATCATATGTTGCACTCCAAGGCTGGTACGATATTGACTCTGCAAAGCCTATCAACCTACTGTCCACTACCAATAGACAGCGAAGTACATCCAGAGCCCATCTGTTACATCTCCAAACAATTCAGGAAGAGCCCATCATCCGCCCTGTATCACAGCAGGTATATTATTAGAGAGAAACGCATGTCCATGGAGTGTGCAGAAGTATCAAATTAACCTCACTCAGAGATGCATCAGAAGATTTCGGAATTCCCAACTTTGGACTGGTATTCCGCGCGCAAATTCAGGAGGACTGGGGACACAAAGTTAGTGGACTCATGCTCGGATATAATCAGAATGTACTCTTAGACAGTATATGTATCAAACTCCAGAATGGGCTGTTGTATTACTGTCAACCATTTCATTGCCCTACATCTGTTGAGTATCTGGGACTTGATTGCAAGGTAGAATATACTAATGCCAACCAAGGGATCATGCCTGAAGCTAATAACATCTGGGTCCAGTATATGCAAAGTGAAGAGAATGACTTCGAAAACACCTTCCAAGGATGAATTCCTTCTTTTCCTGTATTATTCTTCCGCTTGACTCCACCAAATCAGATGCTCCAATTTCAGGGGCGCCTGACAACCAGGAAAGCATTATTGACCATTTGTAAGAGGTGCCAGAGGACGCAATGATGGGTATTACGTCCTCAAGCTTAAGGATATGCAGTGCTGATTCCAACAAAGTACAATGATCTTCATGGTTGGGCTGATTGTGTTGATGGGTTCATCCGGGTTGTCAAACAAACAAATGAGATGCATATTGTACCCATTAGAGCAATAGTTGGGCCAGCGCATGCGGTGCGGGAGGATGCTGCATCAGGCGGCATCGATAGCATATGGCTTGTAAATAATCATGTTGATTTAGATACCTACTGGACTGTATATTAATTAGATTAGAATGCCTGATTCAGGTGTATAGCTGTGAGATTGTTTATCGAATTGTACTATTCGATATACACATCATTTATTCTCACTCCTGGATAGTTGGGCTCCAGGTGCACCGGAATTGTCTTGGAGATGAGTGTCGTAGTCCCAGCAGCTCCGAAATTTTACCAACTTAAAGGCAAGATTTTATAGCATTCTGAAGATGACTTCATACTCTTTAGAATATTCTTGTATTCTGTTTCGCTACTTCAGAAGCGTTGAGGAGCACCTGAAAGTACTCTCACAGCACCTAAGAAGAAGATCGTTTGGCATTCAGCCTGTGCAGGAGCTTCTGGGAGCCTCTGGAAAGATCGGTGTGGCTGTTCAGAATAGCTAAGTCTTTGAGTTATGACTTCCGAACCATTTTTCATTTTGCTGATGTATTGCTGGACTGGCTGCAGGCGGTGCTGGGGAGCAATTCGAGGTGGGCCTCAAAATGACGATCGAGTGAACTCAGGGATTCACTCCGAGGGCGTGATTCGGCGAGTTTGGAGATGCATTTGAAAGTGGTAGTCGAGCGTATTTGGAGATACACTTGGAGGCCGTGATTGAGTGAACTCAGAGATACACTTCAAGATAGTTATCAAGAAAGTGTGGAGACGCACTTGGAGGCCATGCTCGTCCGAACTTGGAGACTGTAATTGACCGAGTTTTGATAAACACGAGGAGACCGTGATCCAGCGAGTTTGGAGATATGCACTTGGAGGGCATGATCGTACTAACTTGGAGGCCGAAATCATGCGAGTTTGGAGATACACTTGGAGGCTGTGATCTAGCGAGTTGGAGATGCACTTGGAGGCCGTGATTGTGCCAAATTGCAGGCCATCATCAAGCGAGTTTGGAGATGCACTTGTAGGCCATGATCGAGTGAGATTGGACGAGTACTTGGGGGCGGTCGATGGACAGCGCGCCCGGTGGTGTGAATCTAGTCATCAGTTTGTTTACTCGCAACTGTGGGAATGTCACAATGTGACTTTACGTTTATGCTCGTGTAGAGAGCTGGCTGATCGCGGTCAATCGTGGAGGGAGGTACGCCAGAAGCTGAAGCTACATTCACGAGTCAACTCATAACCATGACAATGATGGAAAGACAAACTATCCTGGGTGTATGCTGTACTCGGTGAATGCTGTACACGGCGTATGCTGTACATGGTGTCAGCTCATGATTATGGCATGGAGAGATCGAGAGGGATGACATATCTTTGTGTGCTCCCATGATGGTTGAGTTGTGCACGAGAAAGGGAGAGATGGGGGATGAAGCTGAGAATGATGTGGAGGATACGAGCATAAATGAAAATCAGCGGTACGACATGCCATATTTCGCTGGGACGACCTCGTATCAGTGTAATTACACGGGCAATTAGGACTCGTACCTGCCGTATCGGGGCTGGTAAATTGACTTGCCCAAGAAATTCTCATAACTCCCAATTTCTCAAGATGATCTACCCCATCCCTTCTCATCTCTCTCCTTCTCGTCAACCACTCTACCATCACCTAACAACACGAAGTTAAGTTATCCCACTGTATCACTTTATGCCATAATCAGGAGTTAACTCCGAGTACAGCATACACCTAGTACAGCACACACCGGGTACAGCATTCACCGAGTACAGTATACACCGAGTCCGGCATACAACGAGTACAGCATACACCGAGTACAGCATACACCGAGTACAGCATACACCGAGTACAGCATACACCGAGTAGAGCATACACCGAGTACAGCAATCAAAGAGTACAGCATGCTCCGAGTACAGCATACACCGAGTACAGCATACTCTGAGTACAGCATACAACGAGTACAGCAAACACTGAGTACAGCATACACTGAGTACAGCATACACTGAGTACAGCATACACCGAGTCCAGCATACACCGAGCACAGCATACATTGAGTACAGCGTACACTCACTACAGCATACACTGAGTACTGCAAACAGCGCATACCGCATCATCCCAAGATTGACTGTCTCCCGCTCCCAGCCAGTTTCTCATCACTTGGCAGACCATGTTGTACTCAATTCTCGACATTCCCACAATTACGAGTTAACCAATGAATAGAGTCTCAGCTCCCGTCTCGCCTCCCTCCAGATTGACCGCCTCCAAGTACTCCTCCAGTCTCGCTCGATCATGGCCTCCAAGTGCATCTCCAAACTCGTTCGATCACAGCCTCCAAGTTCGCACTCTCATGTCCTCCAAGTACATATCTCCAAACTCGCTCGAGGACGGCCTCCAAGTTCATCTCCAAACTTGCTCGATTACGGCCTCCAAGGGCATCTTCACACTCGCTCAATTACGGCCTCTCAGTGTATCTCCAATCTCGCTCAATTACGGCCTCCAAGTTTGCACGATCACAGCCTCGGAGTGCATCTCTAAGTTCACTCGCTCACGTTGTGGTGAAACGGTGGAGCTCGAAGGCAGACAGCCCACCATCCACACTCCACAGCACCTCGCATTCATAAGACAGAGCCGTTCTGGCTCGAGGAGCGTTGGACGAGGGTGAGAGGATATGAAGGGGTACCCCGCCATGATGAACCAGACAAATTGAATGGATCTATGAAAACTCGGCAAGGGTGTGTGAGACCAAGATCTGGGAAAGAAACAGTGTGAATTTCATATAATGTGATGATGTCTATCTACCCCAGTGTCTCCCAAATATATAGTCGCTGTCGCTGAGTCCGTCTCCGTTATCCCTGTATCTCCGTACGTGTATATATAGAGAGACTTGGATATTACATGCCATATCATGATGTAGCAAATCTCGTGACTGTAACAAAGACGAATATGATCAACGAAATGCCTTGTGGTTGTGGAACCCTAAGAGCCACTGCTGTCTAAGAACCACTGCTGTCTAAGAACCACTGCTGTGAGAATTTGGCACCAAGTCTCTCGCAGAGCTTGCGCAGAGGTCTCAGCCGCTCTCAACGTCTCCCACAGCACTGCGCTGAGGTCGCAGTTGATCTCGCATTCTCCTGCAGACCCACCCAGTGGTCTCAGCAGCTCCAAAATTTGACTATTCTAATAGTCAATCTTGTAGCATCCTGAATGCACCTCCATAACTGCAGGTGCTTTCAGGAGCACCTGAGAATGCTCTTGCAGAGTCCGAGAGCACATTGCAAAGCTCCAGGGGGGGCTGGGAGCATCTGGAAGTATTGAGAAGCACTGGTGAGGGCTACCGGAGTGTCTGGGAGGTTTGCGTGTGGCTTCCAGACCGAATTACATTTTCCTGATGTATATGCCCCCTGCCAGCTTCCCTCCACCAAACTGACAGGTTGTGGTGTTGAGAGACAGATTTTCCCGCCACAACAGCCTCCAACTGCATCTCTAAGTTCTCTCAATCAGCATTTGTGGGTGTTCCACCCATTACATTCCAGTACCATCTGTAGCCAAACAGCCCGTATGTATGTGTACAGTGAGACTTACATAATACATCCCATGTTATGATGTAGCAAACCTTGTGACTGTAGCAAAGGCAAATAAGATAGACAAAATGCCTTGTAGCTATGGAACCCTAAGATCCACTGCTTTCAGAACATGGCACCAAGTCTCCTCCAGAGCTGCACAGAGGTCTCAGCTGCTCTCGAAGTCTCCCGCTGACCCACGTAGAGGTTTCAGCTGCTCCAAAATTTCACTATCCTATATGTCAAATCTTGTTCCATCCTCAATGTACCTTTATCACTGTATGTGCTTTCAGGAGCACATGGGAATGCTCTTGCAGAGTCTGAGAGTATTTTGCTTAGCTCTAGGGGAGGGTGGGAGCGTCTGGAAAGATTTAGGAGTACTGGTGTAGTCGACTGATGTGTCTGGAAGGTTTGCATGTGGCTTCTGGAGCCGTTTACATTTTGCAGATGTATAGTTCCACTCATGCCATGTCATACAGGACACCATCGTATGTATTCAAGTTCCATCTGGCTCTCTTGAAATTCTGTTTCATTTACCTGGTAAAGACTCTGACTGATTCATTTGATCATTGTTTATACTTCTGCATAGCCTTCATTGCTGAGATAAATCAATGGTCTCAATCTTCATTGATCATGATCAATATCTAAGCAAATAGCTTAAAGTCTAATAAGCACAGCTGGTTGTCGTCTCATAGATTCCTACCCCACTCGGATTGTTCAGTTGTGTTCATTCGTCATTGACTTACATCAGTGTGGTTTTTCCAGGTGTCAAGGAAGGAGATCAAATACTTGACCTGAGCAGGGCCCTCTTGCAGGCCAAGGTGTTTATGAGCATCCAAGTTTGATCATAGGGACAGAAGAAACATATCTTTCATGATTCATCATTTGGAATAAATTGCTACAGGCCAAAAGGAAGGCAAGCTCAGATGGTCTTGTAAGTAAATCATATCCAGTATCCCAAAGACTGAAAGACTGAATATAGTATCAAGGAGTGTATTCCCACATCCAGCAATGTACAGATAAGTCTGAAACGATGGTTTATGGTTTCACACCATGTACGAGTAAGATCCACAGGAGCAGTAAGTAGTAACATCTTTTTGTAAAGATCTAAGTATCATGACAATGACAATACAAGTGCAATTACCCAATGCTGGACATATTATGGGCTGTGCCATTATATAATCTTTGTAAATATAATAAAATATTATATACTGTAGTAAAAAGAAAACATGAAAATTGTAAAGTTTGTACACCTTCTGTAGTTTGGAAAAATACTATTAATATAGTTTTAATTGTTCTTTTAGCTATTCAGATATATATTGATAATATTGTAATATTAATTTTAAATTAAAGAGATGTATAAAATAGAAACTTTAGTTTAAGGTTCAACAAAAGGTACTGTATTTTTATAAAGCTGTGCTAAATACAAACACATGTGTTGTTTTGAATATAGTTTTCAAAATCTGATTTCGCCTTTTCTATAATCATGTAATATATCATTTATGTCCTATGACAAAAATGAAGTGAACGAAATGTCAGAGTATAATATACTTACTTTGATGCATATACTGAATTGCAGTAAGTACATATTTCTGATGTCTATAAAAATATAGAAGATTGCACTTTGTAGTAATATAACTAAAAGGGAACTAACAAATGAAAAGTTAATCAGTTAGTAAGATTGTATAAGAAGTAAATATCCTAAGATGTACAGCTTATTATTGCTAATAAATTGACTGTAAGATTGAATACAATACATTTATACTACCTGAAGAAGATATTCAGTTTGAAGTAAAATATAGAGTATATACATTCAACAATTTTATATATATTAGTAAAGTAATGTTAATTGTAATTATAAAAAGAGTTAATTATGAAGATACTAAAAAATATAAATTACAGTAGGAAAATGGAATTGAATTACCTTTCAAGAGCTATCCTGTAATAGTTCCAAAACTGATTCTCACTCTGTTGTATGCAGATATTATATATGGATGAATATATATTCTCTGTTTTTTCAAAATTCATTTGCTCAAAAAACTGATTGATGGTAGATTTAAACGATTCACAGTTTTGTATTTAGGTTGGATATATGAGGATATCATTGGTATTCGCAGATGAGTTTGAGTGTGAAACAAGAATTCTTGTTAGGAAAATATGGTTGAAGTTAGGTAAAAGAGAATGGAGGGGAGAATGGGAGGGAATTTTTTTTTTGTCCTTCAGTTTTGGATCTGTATAAGTTGCTTAAATATGATTCAGATTACACCATTTGCTTTATACCAAATCATCTGACTCAAACCTAATCAGCATTATAGATAAGAGTTTGTTTGACAAAACTAATTTTTACCTTCGAGTTGAAATGAAAGATATAATTTTAAAACATTACAAAACAAGTTGTATACTATCTGAAACACTGTATCTTAATTACATCATATCACTTTTAAAAATGGCTGATAGACTATAATTTCTATTCTATTCCTGGTTTATAGTTTTCACTAATTCATCTATGCAATTATTATTTAACTAATGCAATAAGATATTTTTCAAAGATGGACAACAATATCTGCATTGAACAATATAAACAGTGATAATACTGAATAGAATTTTATTTGATTAGTTTTGATGTATGCTTTCTGAACACTGCTATCTTCTGATTCACTTGTACTATAAAGTTACTATCTGCTATTTATTTTTCTTTTTAATACAGCATTCTACACTTGAAAACAATACCATCCCCTGCTATATATTCTAACACTGTTACAGCCTTTATTTTCTACTCAATGTACAATAGAGGTATGTATTGGTGGGTAGGTCAAAATCAAATCAACTTGAAATTTATTAGGATATTTTTTGAGTAGAACTGAAAATACAGAAACATTACTTTAATATGTCCATTACATATTCAATTGCATTGTTCAACAAGACATGATGGGGATATAATCACTTCACACATCGGCAAAAGTGTAAATCGACTATAGACTGCACTACGCGCACACGCGCGGCTCATAGCAAGCTTCCCGTGGACTGCTGCGCAGTCTGTAGCCATCCATAGTCGGTTCATAGACATCTGCGCATGAGACTATGGGACTATATACGGCTGGCAGTCTATAAACCTCAGCCAGCCTTGACTGCCGACAGGCTTCGCTGGTGCAGACACACCCATTGAGAGCATCTTGTGTGGCTGCTTCAGAGCCCACTTGAGAGGCTGGTTGAAAGCCGGCTTGAGAGTCTGATTGAGAGCCTGATTGAGAGCCTACTTGAGAGCCTACTTAAGAGCCAGCTTGAGAGCTTGCTTGAGAGAGACACGTTTGAGAGCTGCGCTTGAGACAGCCGCGCTTTGGGAGGAGTAGAGTTTTCCACGGGAAGCTTTTGGCCGTTCGAAACCTCCGAGTTTGTGGAAGCTTTGGCTAATAGAATGCTCTAAGTCAGTAGAAGCTTTGATGCTAACGTTGACGTAGCCAACCTACTTGTCTTAAGTGGTTCTGTTACTATGATCACCATCACTGACACCATCACCATTGCCATCATCACCATCAGCCCCGGACCAAATGCGCACCCATACGCCCACAATCAGTGGGAATGCTTGAGAGCATCTTGAGAGCGTCTTGAGAGCTTACTTGGGAGCGTACAGTCCAGCAGGCTGGGGTGTGTCATCGAGTGCAATCAGGAGTGTACTTGAGAGCGTCTTGAGATGTTACTTGGAAGCGTACCGTCAAGCAGGCTGGGAGTGTGCCATCGAGTGCAATTGGGAGCGTCCTTGAGAGCTTGCTTGGGAGTGTGCTTGACAGTGTCTTGAGAGCTTACTTGGGAGCGTACAGTCAAGCAGGCTGGGAGCGTGCCATCGAGTGCAATTGGGAGCGTCCTTGAGAGCTTACTCGGGAGTGTGCTTGAGAGCGTCTTGAGAGCTTACTTGGGAGCGTACAGTCAAGCAGGCTGGGAGTGTGCCATCGATTGTGATTGGGAGCGTCCTTGAGAGTATGCCCGGGAGAGTACTTGAAAACGTACTCGGAGGTGTACTTGGGATCTACTCGTGGTGTACTTGGGAGCGTCTCGAGAGCTGACTTGGGAGCGTAAGTCAACCAGGCTGGGAGTGTAAGATCGAGTGCAATCCGGAGTGTACTTCAGAGCGTACTTAGGAGCATGCAATGAAGTGCATTTGGCAGTGTGGTATCAAGTTCATTGAATGCAGCATGATGTATAGTATCAAGTGCACATCATCACCTGCATATAATATTAATCTTGTCCCTGTGCAGGTCTATAGAACTGCATAGTGTCAGAAGTCAAATATGCTATGGATTACTGTCACGAAAGCAGCATCTCTATGAGTTCAAATCATGTTAGGTTATTTTTTCTGGAGCATCACTTATGAGTGTTAAAAGTAACATTAAGTTGTATATTATATAGATCAGTAAAATGTAAAATAGTTCAGAAGTCATAACTCAACAAGTTAGCAATTCTGAACAGCCAAATGATATTTTGGGAGCATCAGATCATGATGCTGGAAATACACAGAGCAGAGACGTTCAATTGGGGCAACCAACAATGCTGTCTCATCCACCGCCAGGGTATTGTGACCCCCCTTTGCAGCAACCATTTCAAGGTGCTCTGGAGTTCTACTACACTGTCGTACTCAACATGACATGAAGTAAACAACCAAGCTCCAGTGTGACTGAAGGATATCCAAGTCATGATCCACCATGGCAAGTCTATGTATTCCCCCAAGGCAGTTATGGCGAACCACAAATGTTCCCCACTCAGCAATTTACAGGACATGGGCTGTCTTTTCCAGGTGCTCCTCCAGTGCCTCCAGCATAGCCTGGAACCAGTCCAGTTATTTGGCCAACAATTTCCGCCTCTACTCCACATGCACAAGTTTCCAGTGCCCTTGTCAGACGAACCACAAGCCTCAAAGTGATACGATTCCAGCTAGCAGCAAAACCATGCCACACCGATATTGAAGCGATTGCTTATTTGCCGCAAAGTCCGGAGCACTTATACAACTGATATGACACAGATGTTGAGAGCTATAATTCTTTGGTCATGTGAGGTTCCGAAGGCACAGATACAATTAGCCTGACGCAAACAGAATTCTCCATGCAGTAATTTGCCAAAGAATGTGGCAGCTCAACATTAGAACCTTCAACAAGTGGAAGAAACTGAAGGTGGCTGGGCATCTGAAAAAACAGGATCAGTGTATCATCCGTGGTCAGCAATGTTTGTTAAATCTTTGAGATGGACCACTCCACTGGAAGGCTGCAGTTACAGATTTTTTATTGCCTTTTAAGACCTGGCTGCCTATGGAAAAGTTTGATTACGCTGAATGGATTTAGTGACGGTGGAGTGAGATGTTTTGGAAGATATGTGGAAGCGAGGTATGGAAGGCGAGCAAGAAGGGAAGGTGAGCCAACAAGCCACCAGCAATGGATTGGGGGGAGCACAGGGGCAAAATGGCAAGAGGTAACCTCCCAGAGTTGCCAAATTCAACATTTGGTATTGTGATAAGTAGGGTGCCGAATAACGATATTGATGATCCATCAAGAAGTCAACTGCAACTACAAGTCTGGAATGAAAATGAGACAAACTGGGAGGAACTGATTGATGTTGTCGAAAAGAGTCGTTGTCCAAAAGAACTATATAGCGTGACTATAATGTACAAATGCACCTTGACACAGGAAGAAATGGATGAGGAGTAAATGGGATTATACATTCCAGGGTACATGATGAATGACCTTGTATATGGTCAGATTTCATACATCAGTTGCCTGTCTAATTCCTCCAAGCTGAAACTGGGACACAATTTGGCATTATTTTTGATAGAAATAAAGGTAGCTACAGGAAAAGATATTGCTGAGCATGTAATTAGACTGGCCAAGGAAATCCCCACTATTCTAATTATGGTAAGATATGCCCAACAGCTAATCAGTAAACATAGACCTTGGTGGAATCAGATGAAAATGACAGAGTGGAAAATGAGAAGGTAAGTGTGAAAGAGATTAGTAGTAGTATTAATGCAAGTTCTAACTGAGTGAATAGAATTGATTATATTCCACATATTGATTGGGTCCAAATGCTTCTCTGTGAAATACCTACCATTGTGATTATTTTCATTAGCACTGGAGTATTAGCCCATAAGCCTAACTTACATTTGAACAACTGAAAGGGATCATTCAGGACAAAAAGAATACCTACCAAGGTGGCAGGCACATCACTGAGAGAGTGGATGGCACAGAGGTCTTCGATCCAGATTGTTACACCTTTGGTGTTACAGTATATTTGCGGGATCCTACCCAATCGCGCGATGATCCACATATAGATACTTGATCCGAAATCACGAACTATCCTTCAGATTTGTATATTGGATCTACCTTCTGGATTTGTTCACCTATTAGTTATATCTCCATTACCCAACCTGCGCATCAACTAATCCAAGACAACGGTCAAGCCAAGTGCGAATAAGATTTGTATCATCTATGGATCCGTACTGGTCACAACTTCTCTATTCTCAATGGTGACTCCTTATCGGCAGGAAAGCTTATTCCTGGTTGCCAACCAAACGACTATTCAGTCATGCTCCAATGGTTCATTCCTAGGGAGATGAGGTGTCATCAATATCAGACTACCATGGCATCTCGAGATATGCAGGGTCATATGAGAGATGGAGTCATTACCCATGAATGATTATATCAGAGTCCTGTTGACCGAATGGACTTATCCGATTCAGCCCTCAGTTCGTCCACACTGTTTGTGTTTGGGTTAATAGGACTTGGGATTCATATGTCCCGAGTGACGCAGGATGCACTCTGTTCAATATATGGCAAAACTACTGACTTGCAGATCACTGTTTATATGGCTGCAATAAAGCATAATCAAATTAAGTGTTCTGTCGTTTGCCGTGATTGTTAAACTGTTACGTACCCGGCGGGTATATCAGTGGGCATTCTCTCTGGCTCTTGCTGACACGAACCAATTTGTTTATAATTGGCTTCAGATAAGCTCGCATCCATACAAGGTAACGCCAATAGCAATTGTGTCGCATTATGACCACATTACTTTGATGACGTAGTTAATACTCCTCGGAGTTAGAACTCAACTATCAATGGTAGAGGCAAAGGATGATGAGGAAGTTATGTATGTGAACTCCAATGCAGGCTTTCTCAGTCTTAGGAGTGTTAAGGGTGTGGATCGTCTGATATATATTCAATGATAACGACATGGAGGCAGGACATAGATAACAACATTTCCAACAATGATCTATCTACGGATACCAATTGACCTTCTCGAGCTGGAGGTTAAGCCCTCACCTCATTCTGGTGCATTGTGTATTAGTGCTGCATCAAAGTCAATGAGGATACATCTCCGTTGAAGTCCAGAGTTCTATGTTCACTATTCTGTTCTATATCATGGATATATCTATCACCATTGAATACTTGGTTATTATTGGTACCTTTGTCAAGGCAAATCGTTGATCAGGAAGTGTTCAAGACGATACTTTGAAGTCCAAAGGAAGTCCGAGGACCAGCCCGATAGCGTAGTAGTTCAGAGGATTCTTCTGGCAGGATACTGCTGAGTCAGCACTACTCCTTCTGCTGAGGCGAAACTGCTTTGCTGTTTCTTATAGACAAGTCGATAGTTAGAGTCGTTGCATTCTTGGCCAGACCGTCCTCGAGTATAAGTGCCAGTTGCTGGGATGGTACTTTAGCATACTGATAGTTTAAGATGATACTCTTTAGTTGATACTATCTATTGGAAACAGAGAACTGAACAGTTACCTTGTATTCTTTGGGTGTTAATCCTATTCCACATCCTGAGTGGAGCCTTATTCATCTTCTTCTTTTTTAGTCCGGAACTCATCAGGGGCTTTTATTGATTAGGACCTAGGGTGAATCTCCCGGTGTTACACAGATAATAGCAGTTTAACAATGAACACTGTTTTCATTGCAATCAATAAAAACTTTGAATATGAGTGACTTGATTAGGTTGTCAGGCTGCTGAATGCTGTTTCAATTCGCCAATCAAATGAGGACTGTGTTCCTGGTAATAAGCATTTAATTCCAGGTCTGCCTCAAACGAAATTGCTGGTGTACCAGATTTGGGTAATGCGGTTCATTGTACAGAGCTGGGTTTAGGATTCTGATATGCCAGGAGTGCTGGTGGCAGATGCAATGGACCTCCAGAAGATGTTTAACATGCAGGGAGTAGCTAACATATGCAAATCGCTAACTCTGAAGGATGTTGTTGCATTGCCGCTGTCATTTTTGTGCAGGAATACAGTCAATGAATGGGTCAATATGGCTCAACATGACTATCCCAAGACAATCTGCGAAGAAGAATAATGGTAGCTGTTGCAGAGACTGAATCCAGTGCCCTGCTGTCTTGTAGGAATTTAGACAACTTCATCTTTGTCGCATCCAGCAGTTACTTCAGCCCTGGAACAAATCATGGTGGTCACATTGGTCCGAGTTGGAGTGATATTAAAGAGTTACATTGATGAGATGATATTGAGAACTAATTGCCAACTGGTGATCTTGTTGTACATAGCAGATGTAAATTTCACCCACATGGATCTGAATACAAGTAGTGCAGAGCCAGAAAACTGATGGAATATCCACCTTGTTTGATATGATAACTTAATATCCAGAGTGATACAATGAAGCAACCGCAAGCTCTCACACCACTACTGGACGTTTGGGATCCATGATGAGTCTCACCAGCACAAGATAATAAACATTGTTCACTGGCAAACTGAAATGAATGCCAGCATTGGATTCATGGTTCAAGTGACAGCAACATCATAATTCCATTCATTCTTTGATTGGTGTCATCGGATTATGTCACTGTTTTCAGGTGTACCTGAAGATCCTGCAATTGATATGGTAATGGAATATTACAGTGCCAAGGCACTGTATTCTGCGGTGACGAGTTTAATCCATGTCATCCAGCGTGAAGATAATGAAGCTCAACGGGATGCGGCATACTGGACAATCCAAGTTGTAATACCCTGGATGACCAGGAGGTTATATAGGTTGTCACTAGCATATGGGAAACCACTTGTTTGGATACTGAAGGAGAATGCAAACCTTGTTGATCTCGAATGGACTGAGGAAGAGCAAGATCCACTGAAGCCACCTGTGGAAAGATACACTGCACAAGGTCCTTCAGGAGCATGGACAGTTCATAGTTTGCAGCTTGGAAGGTTTTCATTTAGCTTGGGAGACCACAAGGACCACAACAATGTGCGAGGACAATCGCACAATTCGTTGGCCCCTGGTGCATCGGTAGATTGTTCCATCTTCCAGTGACTGAGCAACACATTTCTGACAATGGTTGTCAATGCCCCGGCCGAGTGTTTGGAATCTGACTCTAATGAAGCATATAATAATGCTCTCCTTCCTCAATCTGAAAGCAACGAATAAGCCATGTGGTGCTATTTTGTCCTCTGGCTGGCCAAAGTCATCATTTGAAGAGGTGGCTCAGGATGTTTTTTGCAGATTATATGGATATTTTCTACATGTATGTGGAAATGGACAACAATGAGAGCACAGAAATGATGCTCTAATTTCATGATTCACCAAATCCCTCCATATTCATAAATACATATAAAGTGGGTAGGCCAGGCATCACTCTGACTGCAGCAAACTATGCAGTAATAACAAAGATGTTCTGAGTACTGAATGAGCCATGCTGGGTATTGGCACTGGCAGTCTGGCTGGGGCAAAATGGACTTGCACATACTTGGGTATTGAACACTGGATCCAGTAGTTATGATAATAGAGCGAGTGATCCCCAGCAGCTCTCTGGTGTTCCAGAAATGAGAGTCCTGCATGACCTGATAAGCCAACCAGACATCATGACCAGGGTGATTTACCAGATGCTGGAGATTTGTAAGGATCATATGAAGTAGTATATGGAGTAGGGAGCAATTTTGCTGTCAGATGGTGAGGATGGATGATAGTCCTCAGCACAGTGAAGTCAAGGTACACATCTTTGAACATTCAACTAACACAATCTCACCGAGTGGTGCATAATAGTCATATTATGTTGATAGTAACACACTAATGGGGATTACAGTAGTATTGGTTACAGTTCAATCTCATTTGGTGCTAGTTGATTACAGTGATTGAATATGAGATCAAGTTAATGATAAATACATTTGGAAAACTGAAACCTAGTCTCATTTGGATGATGTAATCTCAGATGAAAACAGGTGCGCCAGTGCAATGGCGGAGTGTAGATTGAAATTGATTTCAGAAAATCATTAACTGAGTCAAACTCCGTGGTACCATATAGTTATTATTATATGAATCATGTAAAGATGCAGACACTCCTCATCTTCATCGGATATGTTTGGTTTGGAAATGTGATACTCATATTTGCAAATGGTATTTGACTTTTGAGATGCACCCGAACGTACAAGGGTGATTCGCATTATATATTACTGGTATGTTTCCGACACACTGGAAACTAGAGTCACAACATCATTCAGGAAATTTAATGAATTAAAAATGTTAAATGAATTACTGTCAGTTGCAGCAGACAATTGCTATCACTTCTTGACTCTCATTTGACAGATCTAGCAGAGTACATATCCACTCATTCTGGGGTATGGGTACTGTCTAGACAATATCAAGTCGATGAATATTGTCTTCAGCCACAGCTCGTGTATTTGAGGCTGAACTGAAGCACATGTAGCGGAGTATTTCATCCCTTAACATTGCAGTTTAGGTACACATTTGATCCACTGCCTAGTCAAGTGTGGTGATCTTAGATTTGACACCATATGCTTATCTTATTCAAAAGGCTAAACTTGACAACCTGCCAGTCATTATTAACATATGATTCTAGTCCAGGCGCACTTCTGAGCCACTGATTTATGTATACCCACTTCGCATTACGCTTGAATAATTCATTCAAAGTATGTTTTTATCCTCCCTGTATGCTTTTAAATATGTGGCTTCCTGTACTCACAGATTGGCATCTTTCAGACACTACACTGTTAGGTGCAGTCGGCTCAACGTGCTGAGCCCCTGCTAATATCTACGTCTATACATGATGAGTATGCGAAGAATGCTGCTAATATGCCATAACTGTCATGCTCTCCATCAACTCATCCTTTGGAGGAAGGTGTCCACCACCAACTTAACTTAAATGCACAGCTCTGGGCTATAAGTCACTACACCCAACTGGATATTGACTAAGAAGTATGTTCATATCTATGTTTTGAAGATCAAAAAATTTCATCTGTCATTCAGACTCCATAATACAGCTGCAGCTGTAGAGAATGTTTTAAAACCCAGTTTCTGCTCTGCGACTCTGCAGATGACCAGCAACTCCATCTCATTGTATATACTGCACTTTGTCAAAACAGGCTTGAATTCACAATGCTTCTAATGCAGACATAGCTGCATTTTGACTTACATGTATGATTGGGCCATGAAAAAACTCAATCACAAAATAGATCATTTGACCATATTTCGATCAACAGAGCTTGAAGAGATCAAATTTGACAGGCAGTCTGTGCTCAGCGACTCAATTGTGGACTGGTAGTTCCCGCCCACTGTATATCTTGACACACACAAGTTTATGACAAATCTCTCAATAACAATATCTGATTTCCCCAAACTTACAATCACAACAGTGTATGTGAAGCAAATCGTGATGAAAGCTTGAGTTCAGAACATGCAGCTTCTGAGAGTGCAAGTACCTGTCCAAACAAGACAAGTCTGCACTTCCAGCAATTTAGATTGAATTGTGCATCCCAATGCAATGCTCACTGCACCAGTATTGACCTGAACTGCAGGCTCTCATTCATCTTCCCGCATTCAGATGAATCCTGATTACCCATGTAGATCATCTTATTCACTAGTTTGAACCCCACTACTTATGCTAAGTCAACATTGTAGCATTGAGACAGCTAATGAGTTTGTGATTAAATGATGTAGTGTGTACTAGATATTATGCCCAACATCTGAATGTGAGTGACTATTGATGATCTATTTGCTAGCAATCATGGCACTGATGAGAACTGGAATCGGTTAGATTACTGCGGAAGTTTCCTTCTACCTTCCTGTTCAGTCTCTATCTTGAGTCTCTCTCTTGCAAACTGAAATGTTTGCCTTCTCAAACTGAGTACAATACATATTGCGAATTCAGAAGCCATGCACAGCTGAAAGTGAAGTTCTGCCCATCGTATTGCATATTCGACCGCTAACTTGGTACAGAATCCTAAAACATCAGAATCTCATGACAATAGGGAGTTCTTTTGACTGGTATACCTCATTTGGAGATGCATCTTTATCGACTATCAGCAACAACATACTCAGTTTGAACCCTTGTAACTTCAAATGTTGCCAGTTACCAAGGTCCCAACTCTATCCAACTTCTGCAGGGTTTCAACACACTGACAATTCTGTGCCATGTGTTTGCCTTTCATATGCTTGAACTAGAGGTATAATGACTGCCTAAGGTGGACCCATATTCAGGGGTAATCATGATCAATCCATTTTTCAGTACTCTTTATGGCAAGCGATGAGAGTAAGTGAGTGATAGAACCATAATACATTCTCGAGTTCTTATGGTGCGTCAAGATCTTCAAGTGTGTCTTCATCAATTCTAGGTAAGTTCACTTATACCAACCTCCAATTCATGCATCAATAGTGTACTTTGAGATGAATAGTAACATTCGGAAATGGGGCCTTGAGGAATCCATGCAATCTAGTGCCACAGATGCTTCGGAAATTATAACAAAGAACTATCATCGACAATATAAATATGAACTGCCGAAGTGTGTTCCAGAATCTTCCTGTGCTCACCTCAAACTGCATCCTCCTCCATCAAGTGTTACTCCATTACTCTATTTTCCCCTTAGTCTATTAAACTTCATACTATATCTACCCCTATATCATTGTCACTACATTCCCCAACCTGTATCTTCACTTCATTATCATGGAACCTTCAGCCAGCCAGGTGAGAATTCACTAGTCTCTGAAGAATTGGAATGCACACCATGAGAGAGCACTTCCACTCACATTCAAGAAGACAGCCAATCATGATTGCTGTTCGAATGTTTGAAGTTCTCACCCAGCCTTTGACTAGCATGTTGGAGATGGCTAATGTCCACACAATAATTGTTACAATGCAGGGTGATGACAAATGAGAATACATGATCAGTGACAATGAAACTGAAGACCCCAGAGAGTCCACCGTGTCTTCTGTCACCCAAAAAGACGATTTGGACCACCCACTGCAGATTCTATGTCTAGGCGAAGCATGCCATAATAAGAGATCAAGAAGTACAAGGGTTACACTGCCAAAGACACAAAGTGTTGCTGATACTCTCATTCCACGCTATAAACTTCTGCGTGTATGATATCCAGCCAAGGCCATTGCACATTTATTGTTCAAAAGCCAAATGTCAATCATCAACATGTTATGCAAGTCTGAGCTTATAGCCGCCCAGGCACTCCCAATACCCAGGGCAAGTGGAGACCAGAATGTTCCTCAAACAATGGCCAGTGGACATCAGAATGTTCCTCAAACAATGACTGGTGGAGATCACATTGTTTGTCAATACCAAAAGGCTCCTTTTGAGATAGTGAATGGTTCATGAAGGCAATTGTATTTACAAAGACTCCTTTGCCAATCATGTCTGATGAGAAGTATTCAATGGTTGATGACGCTTGGAAACTAGCCATTGAAGCTCAGGATCACCAGGGGGAATTAGCCGGTGCTCCTGTAGCTTCACCATCTGTGTGTTATTTGCCCAGTTGTCCATCGTGTAAAACTAATCCGCAAACCCAAGAAGCAGTAGATGTCATCCTGTTTGATTCTCCTCTGTTGGTTTTAAGATAATGACTAAACCCCAACATGTACACAGTTGAAAATGAAGATTAGTACTATTTAAGTGCGATCAGTGGCAGATGGAGCTCAACAAACTGTTGTATATTATCACCTGTTGGATATGAGCTTAGAGACTGAACTTTGAATTCAGGTTTAAGAGCTCCTAATTGACAATGCTTATCAGTCAAACGTCATCACTGATAAGACATTATGGTTGACCCAAATGGAAGGTCTCGATACAATTTGGTAATAATTTTCCTTCACCGCCAATGGCATGGGGCACCAGTCTGCTATATCCCAGTTCTTTCAACGTGCCACTCTGCACATGTTAGCACTTGTAGCCACAGCTATTGATTGTGTGCTGTCTGAATATGCCACTGGAAAGAAGTTTATAGTTATGTTTTCTGAAGATATATATCAAGGTGAATTGTGCCCTTCAACAGTGATAGATTTAATTGCTGCAAAAGCCACTGCTCTCATCAATTACACATTGGTGGGCCACATTATACCCCTTCCCCCCATGGCTCTCCTCCACTATGATAGATGCTCCTCAATCCCTGTCGGCACTCCTCAGCCTGAATTGTTGCTTCTGTAGTTCATGTTGTACATTATGCTCCCTTTGTTTTGGCGCTCCTCCTCCTGACTGGGAGCTCCCAAATTCCCTCCTTGACTGCAATTAGATGCACATCAATTTCTATTTAGACTCTTCAACCATCTTTCTGCGCTGCTTAGCTTGGATGGGATAATGTACCGAATAAGTGATCCTCAATCCCTGCAGGTGCTACAATGCCTGGATTTGTGCCCCTCTATGTCATTCTGTGCTCCTCCATCACCATTTGTACTCCCATTGTCCACCCTGCACTCCAGATCAGTCTATTTTAATTTCCTGGTGATTCACTTCCTTTTCCTCCGAATTCATTATTAAGCCTTTCAAACTCCATTTTGACTCACTGCTAGCTAACATCTCAATTCAACATTGGTATGATATCCAAAATTGAGCCCAATGTCAGTGGAATACAGTTTGAACCACTCCCTAGGCTCGAATCATTCCCAAATACAAGGAGTGCCACTGGTTCCTTTGTGCGGTTGATGAATTGAGTGTGTCAGTGTTTGTCAACTTTGATGAGATGGGAGGTTTAGCGGATGACACTAACATGGTGTTCATTTGATATTATTGGATTACTTAGCCAGGTAACTGTTTCTGTGTACCTGTGTTTACTTTTGAATCACTCACCACTTGATGTGATTCCATAACATAGCAATACCTGAAATAGAATGTTGAATGAGATATCAGGTAGCATAGTGTGGTTAAAAAGTCGATAATAAATAATAGTCCATCCATTCTATTAGCCATACAGGGTATTCTGCTGTTTGGCTGCAACTGAAGAACCTTAGATACCGCATGCAGTTCTCCACACGAATAACCATAAGAAACCAGGCATCTCTCTGCATTAATTTGGGCAGTGTTCCTAAGCGGCCCGGCCCAGCCCGGCTTTTTAGCGGCCTGCAGGCCCGGCCCAGCCCAGCCTCCATTCCGAAGCCTGCGGTGAGGGTGGCCCGGCCCTGCCTGGGTCAGAAGCAGCCCAGCTGGCCACCCAGCCTGCATAAGCCTTCGTCTGGTTGATGGATGGAATACGACAATGGCAGTGCTACGATGATTGAGGGGCATATGGTCTGTGCTTCATACTTTGGAGAGTTTCTTAGGAAAGGCCGCAGATAATCCATCGAACAAAATATGCTTTTTAGTCTTAGTCCGCCAAGAACAGCTGCCCGGCCGCCAAGCAAAGCCGCCAGGCCTCCAAGATAAGCCGCCAGGCCGGCCGGAAAGCTGCCAGGCCCGGCCCAGCCCTCATTTTAAAGCCGCCCCTAAGGCCGACCAGGCCACTTAAGAACACTAAATTTGGGATCCCACATTGGGTGGGTGACAGTCACAGGCACCCCAATAGTTCTCTCCAGTGCTCCCACATGCTTCCAAATATATTGCAATCACTCCCATACTGCGCGCAGAGCAGTAATTAGTCATACTAATGACTTCGAAGGCCGGGCAGAATGCCCTTCTAAGGTCAGATTCTTCCCTGAAATTGATTAGTGAAAGTATACACTCTGCCTTCTCTCACACACTCCTGGATACTCCGAGTCAATGTTGTACATTTCCTGATATAGATACTGGGGCTACAATTTATCTGTATGCTGACTGAGTTTGATCATTCAGACACTACTGTACCATTGAATGTACTGTCAGAAGCTGTTATGGCGATACAAAGATCCCAACAATTAATACAAATTTTAATTATCAAAGTATAGCTGTCTATCACAAACTATATCCTGTGTTGTACATGTCTCATTCACAGACTCTACCTCAACAATTGTGGCAAAAGCAAACGAATGATCATAACAATCAGGAGCTCAATCCCCTTCATTGACAACCATTTCCAACCTGTCATATGGAAGAAGCCTCATTTTCAGATAATTTACAACATTGTATGCGAAGCCTGTTATCAAGGCAAAGTATTACACATTATACCCAATTTGGGAACCTGTGCAGAATTTTGAAATAAAACGATATCTCCCTGTCTATCGCAATTGTACCACTGCATGCAGTCTTTGCAAGGAGTGTTAGCAACGGTTCCGGTCGTCAATACACAAAAACAGTCAATTCGGGTATGGTTCAATGGTTATCTTCCGATCAGTCTGAACTTGGTGGGTTGTCAGCAGATTGTCCAGCTGGTCGGTCTGAAGATTCATATAATGCTCTTGCTTTCGCTGTATGAGAATTGTATTTGATCAAACTCACTTAATTAACATCCAGGAATACCTGTTTGATCACTTTGCACATTGTGACATCGGTTATTTTGGAATGAATCATTTCCTTTTGTGTCTTGTATTTATGAGTCCTAAGGCGGTCAATGGTTCTGTTATGATCTCATCTATCTGATCGATGCCTTGAATACACAATATACAAGACCAAAAAATGATGACGCACTGTTGACGATCATTTTCAAGGTGGGGTAACAAAGATATTGTGCACTGTTTAATTTGAAAAGGCCGCCATTACATGATATATGAATTAGTGCTATACAGCTACACTTAGATTACCAAAGATACAAGACAAAAAATCATTGAGACTCCGTTGACACTCATTTTCAGGATGGGGCAGGGAGCATGCCACTGTTGCGTTTGACACTAAAGGCAGCTAATACCTCATTGATGGATGTCTGCAACCAATCGCCACTTAGATAACCCAAGATGCAAAGCCAAAAAACGCTGATGCTAAGTTGAAACTCAGTTTCAGAATGGGGCAATGACCGTGTCGCTGTCTTTTTCACCTATAACGGCAGCCATTATATTCATTATGCCTAACTACTACCAGATCACTTTGTAATTAGCTGACTTAGAAGACTAAAAGTGGTTGACGCTCATTTTCATGATGGGGTAAGGAACATCTCAACCATTGTTTTGCGTTAAAAGGCTGCACATACATCGTATATGAATTATTACCACAAATCAACAGTTAGAAAACCCAAGATGCAAAGCCAAAAATCGGTGACACTCAGTTGACACTCATTGTCAGAATGGAGCAGTGACCGTGTCGCTTGGTGTTTTGCCTATAAAGGCAGCCAATACAGTGGTTATGCTACATAGCGATCAAATGACTCTACAATTACCTTGCCTAGAAGACCAAAAATCGTTGACACTCTGTTGACGTTCATTTTCAAGATAAGGTAGGGAGCATGTCGCTGGAAAATTTTGCCTATAAAGGGAGCCAATACATCAAGCATGTATAACCACAACCAAATCAATTTTTAATGACCAGACTTACATGACCTAGTGTTGTTGACGCTCCATTGATGCTCATTTAACCATGGGCGTATCCGCAATATGCAATCAATTGATTTGGCATAGTCCATCAGTCACATTGTTTTGGCAGCCTTTCTAGCATTTTCATTTACTTTCTCCCTAATCAGTACATTGTTCTTTAATAATACATATAAATATATCCTTAACAATATACATTACAGTATCTGCTAATTGTACCTAATAATGAACTCCAAAATCCTGTTCCTTTCGATCAATGCTCATCATCACTTGGTGGTTTGCTCAACAGGCCACTCCCGTCTTCAAAATGGATGTTTGCTGCATTACCACACAGCAGATGGTGTACTAACGAGTGGATGTTCCTTCATCAGTCAGCATATCTGGATCAAAATCTGTATTGTGCTGGCTATCCTGGGCATATGTGTCATGAGTAAAACATTCAGCGCTACTCTGAGAAGTATGTGAATACACATATCCGGCCGGCAAATTGATGATTTGGGAACATTGGGCTCTGGCATTGTTACTGGGTGGTGCAGGTCGGGTTCTGGGCAGAGGTGGCATCAGCTCTGGAGTTGACTGTCTGCATTAGTTGGGTGGAGGCGCACCTGTTCCTTTGCCTCTCCAGCAGTTCTGCGGATTGTTTGCAGTGCCACTTTGGCGAGGAAGGCATCCGTCCCAGTGGTGTTGATGATGCATTGCCGGGTGTCTTTCTACCGTAGTTTTCACCATCTTATGCCCAGGAAACTCAACTCCCTGCAGCTTCTCTTCTCGGACTTCAGCGTGAGGTTGCTTGATCAGATATTACGTTTTCTCTTCTGCGGCATGCGAAAACCCTCCTTTTGCTATTTTGGCCATATTGAAGGCCAGGCACATGTAGGACTGTTCCAGCTGTACCCGGCCTCCTTCCATTGCCATAGTAGCAGACATTACGAAAAGCTACAAGAAATTCGTTGCTGCTGCTAACAATAAGAATCAGCTAGTACCTCAACCATATATGCTTCCGTAACCTCCACTAAGGTAATTACAGCCTGGCTCGTCAACTCCCAGGGATGGGTATCACTAAATTCATTTGTGAATATCACAGAGCTGACAACATCATGATGTTCCGTTTTGCGGAGTGTGCGGCCAAATGCCTTGGTCAACAATGGAGGTTTCCCATTACAGGAAGCGATAAACTGGTCATATATCGCTCTACTTACACCAGCTGTCCGTTATCCCCTGGATCTTAACTTTGGCATTCCCGGCCCGTTGGGGCATGGCAACCGACTCCCCACCCGCAAATGTTTAGGGACACAACCACAACTTTGTGGGGGTGTCCTGGGAGCATTATAAACTTACTTTCTTATGTGTTGAGAGTATTTTGGCAGAAATTAAGGACTGTACAGGAATGGGGTGCCGATAAAAAGGGCAGTTTTTGTTGGGAGAGTTGTCTCAAGATTAGCT
>Ga0307512_10001313_pt1 | contig 35618 bp, 29 predicted proteins | sample 14_EM_MG_FD_200267 | JGI IMG/M metagenome (GOLD analysis project Ga0307512, IMG submission 200267) | Populus trichocarpa ectomycorrhiza microbial communities from riparian zone in the Pacific Northwest, United States - 14_EM | ecosystem: Host-associated > Plants > Roots > Unclassified | place... | reverse complement strand
ATTTGGCATCTGAATGGGGTCACGTGAATATTGCCCTGATACTCGTAGAGCACGGTGCCGGCGTGACAGCCCAGGCCAACGACAAGAGGACTCCGTTGCATTGGGCATCGCTCAATGGCCATGTTGGTCCTGCCCAGATGCTCGTGGAGCACGGTGCCGACATGACAGTCCTGGACAACGATGGGTGGACCCCGCTTCATTTAGCATCGTACAAGGGTCATGTAGATCTTGTCCGGATGCTCGTAGCGCATGGCGCAGACACGGCAGCTCAAGGTGGCGACGGGAGGACACCGCTGCATTTGGCATCTGAATGGGATCACACGAATATTGCCCGGATACTCGTAGAGCACGGTGCCGACGCGACAGCCCAGGCCAACGACAGGAAGACCCCGTTGCATTGGGCATCGCTCAATGGTCATGTGGGTCCAGCCCAGATGCTCGTGGAGCACGGTGCCGACATGGCAGTCCTGGACAACGACGGGTGGACCCCGCTGCATTTAGCATCGTACAGGGGTCATGTGGATCTTGCCCGAATGCTCGTGGGGCACGCTGACGCGGCAGCCCAGGGCGGCGACGGGAGGACACCGCTGCATTTGGCATCTGAATGGGGCCATGTGGATATTGCCTGGATACTCGTAGAGCACGGTGCCGAAGTGACAGCCCAGGCCAACGACAGGAAGACCCCACTGCATTGGGCATCGCTCAACGGTCATGTGGGTCCTGCCCAGATGCTCGTGGAGCAGGGTGCTGACATGGCAGTCCTGGACAACGACGGGTGGACACCACTGCATCTAGCATCGTACAAGGGTCATCTGTATCTTGTCCGGATGCTCGTGGGGCACGGCGCAGACGCGGCGACCCGGGGCAGCGACGGGAGGGCACCGCTCCATTTGGCATCTGAATGGGGTCATGTGGATGTTGCCCGGATACTCGTAAAGCATGGCGCCGCCGTGACAGCCGAGGCCAACGACAGGAAGACCCCGTTGCATTGGGCATCGCTCAACGGTCATGTGGGCCCTGCGCGGATGCTCGTGGAGCACGGTGCCAACACAGCAGTCCTGGACAACGATGGGTGGACCCCGCTACATTTAGCATCGTACAGGGGTCACCTGGATCTTGTCCGGATGCTCGTGGGGCACGGCGTCGACGTGGCAGCCCAAGGCGGCGACGGGAGGACACCACTGCATTTGGCATCTGAATGGGGTCATGTGGATATTGCCCGGATGCTCGTAGAGCACGGTGCCGGCGTGACAGCTCAGGCCAACGATAGGAGGACTCCGCTGCACTGGGCATCGCTCAACGGTCATGTTGGTCCTGCCCAGATACTCGTGGAGCACGGTGCCAACACGGCAGTCCTGGACAACGATGGGTGGACCCCGCTTCATTTAGCATCGTACAGGGGTCACCTGGATCTTGCCCGGATGCTCGTGGGGCACGGCGTTGACGTGGCAGCCCGGGGCGGCGACGGGAGGACACCATTACATTTGGCATCTGAATGGGGTCACATAGATCTTGCCCGGATGCTCGTGGGGCACGGCGCCGATGCGGCAGCCCAGGCCAACGACAAGAGGACTCCGCTGCATTGGGCAACGCTCAACGGTCATATGGATCTTGCCCGGATGCTCGTGGGGCAGGGAGCCAAAGCGGCAGTCTAGGAGCCCTGCAGATCCAGCACTCCTGATGACATAAGGAAAAGGCAACAGCGGAGGTTTGGACATCCCACACGCGACCTCATAAGGTCTCACCAACCATCGAAGAAGTCACCACTGAGCTACTGAGTCCCCATGTGAATATCGGCCCCGGAATTTGTAGTATGTACTGTCCGCAGACGCATACTATCCGGCGTCCGTCTGATGCTTATGGTCTTAATCACATTCAAAAACTCGACAAGAACTATCAACAGGGTTTTTGCATCCCATAATTGAATAAGCATGAAAATATACTTAAATTTTTCTCGAAGAGGCAGAAAATGCGCAACAAATTTGATTAAACAGGGCTATCCTATTGTCTATGACGGCCTATCTAAAAATTTGCTCCAAAGTACGAAATTAAAGCATTTTCCGCGTCCGTCAAAGGGACGGCCATATCAGCGGCTACCTTAAGCGCGCGCTCGAAGCAACGCTGCGCAGGCGTGCCGACGACACGACACGACCACCGAGGAGAAACGCGTCTTGGAAGTATGTTACAAAGGTCTCGCACGCCGCTGAGAACGAGGGCGAGTACACGACCTTGGACACGAGAGAAAGTCGCTCAGCGTCGTTCCGGTCGATTATAGCGCGACCACCTATGACGAGTCCTTTTCCAGCTTATCCACCCCAGCAGTTGCGGTGACGTCGACGAAGGGGGTATGGGTGGATTCCCCGCGCATGTGCGGCAAAATCTTGTCGAGCAGTAGGAACATAATTTTCCACGCACCCGTCCCACATATCGGGGCTAGACTTAGCTCCATACAACTGTCACGCCATAGACAACGCGTCTACACGCGCCTCTGGTCGCGTGTTGGCGCAGACACGGAATCCCCAGCAAGAGGCACAGCCAGAGAGCGTTGCACGCCAGCTTTAGAAGATGTTCTCCGCTGCTGTCAGAGCGATGGTCGTGTCCACCTGCCGCCAGAACAGCCCGAGCCTATTGATGTGGAGATGGGGGTGCTCAGGCGAGAGCACAAGGAGGCCGTCTCATATGAGCGTCATGCACCTGAACGCTATCCTGATCAGGGCAGAACAACACTTCTCCAGAAGGGGCAGGGCTTGCTGAAGGTGTCGAGCACCTTAAGGATGGTTTCCACCTGACATGTAACGTTTGGTCTGACACTTGCAGAATCTCGTAAGTCCATGTTCGTACTCGATGCGGAGCCACTGAGCATGATCTGCTGTGCGAGGACATAGGGCACGCGGTGCTGTATAGCCGCTTCGAGATCATTAGGATCGGTGGTAAGGTGGCAAGGTGAGACTACGAGAATGCCATTGAGGGAGCGGGCGGCCTGCAGGGCGATGAGCTGCGGTAAGGAAGAATAAGACGGAGACGCACCCTCGCATGACCTCTATCGCAAGCACCCTCAGTTACCCTAGCAGGATCTTACTAGCCTCCGTCTTGCCACTGACGAGTTCGATGAGCAGCGTTATAAAGACCCTGGCCTCCGTTGCGAGTTAGGCGGAGAATTGCTTGAGTAAGCGAAAGACAACATGTGTGCCGCAGAGCGTGAGGGGAAAGCGGGGTATTCAGAAAGTGTTTTGAGGAGCAGCGGGGAGAGTTGATGCTGTCATAAGGGCAAAAGTTTGGAGTGCCATGGATATCGTAATGTCAGTCATATGACGACAGCTAGTATGGATATGGGCTGTTGGAGACACGCGCCTTGCAGAACAGCTCGCAAATAGTTCGTGGGTACGCTTTCGATCAGTTCGAGGGGAAACGTCTTGCGGAGGTACTCGGGTTACAGGAACTGCGGACGCTCGCCGTTTCCTAGAAGGCACGGGTCCACAAAGATGGTGAACACATCATGCGTCACAGGGCCAAGAAATCGCATCGTTGGGTTGGATGATCGATCCGAGCTCGTTGGAGGACCACTTCGAAGACGTTGTCGACGACGAGCACAAACGGTTGTCGCAGCGTCCGTCACCGTCGACGGTACGGTTGTCGTCCTCAGCTGGTGCAGCGTAAAACATAATAGCAGGGCCTACGGCGCCACGGACGCGTATGCCACGTGCGTCATCCGTTAAAACACGGTGGGCACGTAGCACGAAGGGAAAGAACGCACAATTGCATGCAGTCTGCCGCGCACAGCAGGGAAAATCAGCCATAATGGAGAAAGGAGGGGCTGGATGATCTTGAGCTAGATGTTGACGCTTTGTGAAATACAGTCACTCATCACTTAGATGATGGTTGAGACAGAAGAGAGGGACGAGGAGCCGAGCCGAGGGCGATAGTAATCACCTTTGGGTTTTTCGTCATGTATTTCCATGAAGATGGGGGCGAAGGAAGTCTTCTGCGTGCCAAAGACGTTGAGCGCATGGTGCCAGATGGGCACTGGCAAGCTCTTGAGCAGGAGCGGAGACGCGGGAAACGAGGGGAAACGAACTTGGGACGTACACTTAAAACTTTAGCATAACATTCACTGTGATTAGGAGGTAAGGTGATGCACATCAGCGTGCCTACAATATTAATATTGTCTGGTACGGGTGGAAGAGGGCAGAGAGCCAAGATCGGGGAATCGGGCATTCCCGGCGAACACCTAAGCGACATTGCTAGTATCTATTGCCTTTTGTCTTCGTCGTCTCGAACTGCGCATGAGTGTGATCATGTCAACTCAGATGGCCAGCGACAAATCCTCACCTCCACCTAACTCAGAGGAATTCCTAGAGAAACTCCGTTTTGAGGATCCTGATGCCGATGTCATTCTTTGTTCATGCGACCACCAAGAGTTTCGAGTGCCGAAACTCTACGTCATCAAGGTCTCCCCCGTGCTCAGGGAGCTAATCCAGTCCGCTTCGAGTTCACATGATGCGAAAACTACTACACCACTTCCATCCATCCAGCTATCCGACAGCGGTGTCACCCTTTCCAGTCTCCTCACATTCGTTCTCCCCATCCCTCCTGTCATTCCTTCAACTATCGAGCAAATCATGATTCTTCTGTCGGCAGCTCAAAAGTACCAGATGGACCTGGTTCTGAGCTACATCCGAAGTATTGTTGGGTCGCGGGATCCGCCGTTCATCCGTCCAGAGACCGCATTTCGAGTTTACTCTCTTGCGCAGACATACGGACTTCGCCAGGAAACACTTCATGCGGCACGCACCACGTTGACTTTCTCATTCACGCTTCAGGATTTGGAAAGCGAGCTCGCCACTATCCCGGGGGTTTATCTTCACGAACTTTGGAAGTACTATCAGAAAGTTCGAGCTTACCTAACACTGGACCTTACCTCATTCAGAACGACTGGTATACCCAATGAAATGTTTGGTCAATATTGCACACCTGGTACAATAGCTTGGCTAGGTGAATACATTAATTCCATAGCGGAATCCCCAGCTCTCTTCAATATCACCCAGTTCCACATGTCCTTGTCACGTCATGCAAACAGTTGGGGTTCTCAATGTCGATGCGCATATATCCCTGACAAAGCAACCCACAACTGTTGGATGGCGCTGACAAATGTTGTTCAGGGTTGTATGACAAAGGTAAGGTTTGACTCGGATGATTACGAAAATATGTGATATCGGTGACAATTAAAAATGTTTCTATAGGCCGAATCAGATATCGTAGTTCTGGGAAGATCTCAAACTAGCCTGCGTCCTGCTTCCCCCCAGACTGCTCAAGCTCTGCCTAAACACCTAGATATGCCTGATGCCGATATAGTAATTCAATCATGCGACCTCGTCAACTTCCGTGTCCACGAATCTGCATTATCCTTGTCGTCGTCATTCTTCGGCGATATGCTTTCCCTCCCCCAACCCTCGGACAACGACGCTGTCGATGAGCTTCCGATAGTGCGCCTATCTGAGGATGCGGAAGTGCTAAATAGTCTTCTCACAATGCTGTACCCAATTCCTTCTGTGGTGCCTATCTCCTACGACAAATCTTTGATGCTACTTGTTGCCTCACAAAAATACGACATGGTTGGCATCCAGTCCCGCATCCGCGCCGAGATCCAAAGTCAAAAATTTCCTACACCAACTGGGGCTGCAACTTTTCGTGCGTACGCTATTGCAAGCCGCGGAGGGCTCTCATCTGAAAGGGAAACCTCCGCCCGTCTTACGTTAGATTTCCCGATGACATTTGAGGATCTCCCCGATGAACTGCCGTTTTTCGAGGGCTGGGCATTATGTGATCTCATTGGGTTTCGGAAGCGCTGCCGGGACAATCTTATCTCATGCTTCGAGTTGTTTCTCAATCTCCACAACCCCCCATTTAATATTTGGATGGCTTGTAGAAATTCGACAAGTGGATATTCAAGTTCCGACACTGGGCACTCTCCCCCTTGGTTAACCAGCTTTTTTAAGCAACGTCTCACCGATTTGGGCCAGGGGTTCACAACGCCTCTCCCGAACCCTTCGAATATCCGTGAAGAGTACTTGCTCGCCCTGCAGGCTCATATCACCTCATACAGTTGTATCTCCTGCACGAACGTACACACTTTGAAAGGGGACGCATTCTGCAAAGAATTAGAGAACAGACTATCGCAGGCCATCAGCCATGTAGGTGCCTCTTTCATTTTTCGCCAGGAATTCCGAGCGCCTGAACATTCACCCAAGCTATAGGTACGCTCTGGTACGATCTCACTTGGGTCATGTAGCAAAAATGCTTGGAAATTAACACTCTGCCTTAAGGCAAGCTTTACAGCCACACGTGAATGGCCACGACAGAGCGCCTGTCAACGCCACAAGCCTTCCTGTCACTCTCCTTGTCTCATAGCCTCGTTCCTTAGTTCCTTTCCCTTCGCACCCGTTTTAGCCTCGCATAGCGGAAACGTCGTCCGCACACCTTCACTCGGTCCCACGCCGGAACCTTCATCCGTGCTCGTTCTCGTCTCTTCGTCCCTTTCTCTTGCTCTCCCCCTTTTCCCTCCCTCCTCTTTCTCTGACCTTTCCCTTGTGTCGACATCTTATTCACCGCAGCCACCGTAGCTACATTGCTTAGATATCCGACCTGCAAACTTAACTCCTAAGGCCAATTCCCAGAGTAACGCTCGACGTCGTGTTCTATGCATACTTTCTTGAGTTTGCAACAGAACGAAGATGACTTGGAGCATCCGCATCATGTACAAAAAGAATTCATCACGCAGACAAAGAATAAGAATCATTTCTTGGTGCATCCGCCTTGTCACGCGTCACGATTGATCCAAATGCATTCACAGTGAAATGCAGGGATATTGTATCTTATCACAAGTAGGTTTGGTAGCTAACTTACAGTATAGTCGACGTCATTATTAGTTAAGTAATGGACTCCTCAATACGTCCCCCGCACGCTGCGTCACCACTCGAGAAACACAATCTCTTATTAACAAGCCAATGGCAGGTCGCAACGGCACATATAGCCTGCATGTGTCAGTCCATCGTAGTGCACGATGGGACCGTCTATGAACACATTCCCCGAACCTACTACTAGGCTATTCAGGCATCGCCCTACTTTTCCTCCGCAGTATTCTCGTACGAGGGTTCGGACCACCTGCATAAGTATTGGTATACACCTACAAAACCAAGTTATTACTGCATCAGTCGCCCTGAGCCTGGTCATGCGCCATTTATTACCAATCTTTTGAACCGATACTGAGACGTGTAGAGCAGTACCACGATGTCTTGGGAGAAGCAAACTTGATACTTCAGCGATAGCCACTGACTCGAGAGGCAAGCGTGTCATCGTCTTGCCACAGATTCCCGATAAGCGCCGTGGTCACGTTCACTCACTTCACACTCCGACGGAAAACCGTCTATCCACTCCATGCCTGTAATTGTGTGGCGGTTAAGACTACAGTTCAGGGAATCCCTTCCGGCAGCACTGACCACCGGTATCATCTGCGATGTCGATCGCACCTCCTCACTCACAGCCTGAGGCTCACCCGTCACCGGCCAAACGCCCCCATGTCCAGGATCAAGCCCCATCATCTGATGACACACCTGGGAAACTCTTCGACTCGTTCCCCGATGGTGCAGATCTCACTCTCCGCTCTAACGATTCTCATGAATTTTCAGTACCAAGGCTTTATATCGTCCATAGTTCTCCAGTCCTTGCCAAGTTGGTGCGGAACCATTCCGCCGATGACGATGACTCCACTAGTGGTACATCCGACTCGGAAGACTCTGAATCTGAATCTTCCTATGCTCCAGTCGAGATTCCTTACAATCGTACTACCCTTTCCAGCCTCCTCACTTTCATCTTCCCTGTACCCGCTACCCTTCCCTCGACTCCTGAACAGGTCATGGAACTCTTATCAGCAGCTCAAAAATACGAAATGCACACTGTCCTTACTCGCATCCGCGATCGTCTCTCAAGACAAGTTCCACCGTTCATCCGCCCGGAGAACGCTTTCCACATTTACTCCCTCGCCCAACAATATGGGCTTCGTGACGAAGCGCGCCAGGCAGCTCGAACGTCGTTAACCCTTTCAATGACGTTTGATGATCTGGACGACGAACTCGAAATCATGTCAGGTGCCTTTCTCCACGAGCTTTGGAAGTATCACCAGAGAATTCGAGGGAATCTTTTATTGGACCTGCTTGAATTCAGAACGAATGATGCCCGCGAGACACTGAAAGATCAACACTGCGTCAAGCTCAGTAATCTTGGCATCCCGAGCTGGCTCGACGAATACATCGAGTCCATAGCAAAAAATCCCGCTTCCTTCGATCTTACCACGTTTCACTTGTCCTTGATGCGCCACACCTCCCCCACGACCCCTGGATCTAGTAGTTGTCCATCATGTGCATCGATATCAAGCGAGACTATACACGACTTTTGGGAAGCTTTAACAGCTGTCGTCAATAATAGCTTCGGGAGGGTAAGTCCGAGTGAGTAGGCTGTATTGCGGGGTTTAACTGACTGCCCCCGAGGCAGAATCGGATTTCTTGCTCCTTGCAAATGATACACGCCCCAGAAGTCGTGTTACATCAACGGCAGAAACTTCACCCCCACCACAAACCTTAAATATGCGTGATGCGGATGTGATTCTCCAGTCATCTGATGGTGCAAACTTCAGTGTCCATAAAGCAGTACTTGCAGAATCGTCGCTGTTCTTCAGCAATATGTTTTCTTTGGCCCAACCTGCCGACGACGAAATCGTTAATGGGTTCCCAGTCATTCGTTTGCCAGAGAATGCGGACGTACTGCATAGTCTCGTCACTATGCTATACCCAATACCTTCTGTAATACCTAACTCCTACGACAAAGTTTTGAATCTTCTCGCCGCTTCACAGAAATACGAAATGGCCGCCATCCAATCGTCCATTCGGGCCGAAGTCAGATGCAAAGCGTACTCCACGCTAACCGCCGGAAACGGGTCATTCCATGCGTATGCTATCGCATCCAGCAAACGGCTTAGTCCAGAGATAGAAAGTACTGCCCGTCTCACTCTAGATAGCTCCATGACGTTTGAATCCATCGGGGATGAAGTGGGCTTGTTCGACGGTTGGGCGCTGCGCGATCTTGCCCGATATCGCAAACGTTGCCGCGACAGTGTTGTGCTATGCCTTGGAGCATTCCTGGACCCTCAGGACGGACCATCGAGAGTCTGGGTTGGTTGTCTCCACATGAATGAGCCGATCCGATGCGGCCAGCCGATTCAAGTTCTTGCCGGGTGGTTACACAACTTCATCTCGCAGAATATTCGAGAACTACAGAAGAGTTTTACACGCCCCCTCCTCGAACAATCGGGTTTCCGAAAGCAATACTCGACCGCCCTCAAGACCCACATCCGAGCGACGAACTGCCTCTTCTGTCCAAGGCAACACGTGATGGAAGGAGAATCATTCTGGGAACAATTGCAGAACAAGGTGACGCAGGCACGGGACAGGGTCTGGTTTCTTCCAAAAATACCGTCCACGCCCTGAGGCTCACGTCCTGTTCATAGGTACCCTTCTATACTGAGCGTTGACAGCCCAGAGCAAACTTACCCAAAAATTCATCATTCCGCAGTCGTACTTGATTGAGCGTTATGAGGTGGTCAGGAGGGCGGTCTGTATGTCGTGGTATGAACTCATTTCGTCGAACACTGATCCAATGTATATGCGTTCACATGTCGATACTAAATCCAAGGTTTGGGCTAGCTGACCTATGTCGAGTGCCGCAAGACAGCCATTGAACCTGTGTTTGTTACCTGGTCAACCGGGCATGTCGCTCTGACGATTTCTCTAGCCAAGTCAGGCCTTTTCGTATTTGCAGACAGCATCGTGGCGAATTGGCTCTCGCACTTTCCCGCAAGCAGTGGTTGATGCGGCGCCCTTGTCACCGTCGCTCGGTTTGTGCTCGACGTGAACTACTTTACTTGGCACATGGTCTACCTTAAATGGGGCAGATGCTCTCAAAGGCATCACCATTAATTCTGTTTGGCAGTGACGAAGGTGGCGCAGGAGGGAGTCGCGAGCCTTTCGCTTGCATTACTGGATCCCGAGCGCCCACGGTCACCTCCCACGTCAGAACGAGGTTCCATCGAAGCTGTAACAGAAACTTCCTACTGCACGTCGGAGTGCGAAGCACGGCACCGTTTTGTGGCCGTGACGCATGAAACATCGCTGTTTTTTTAAAAAGAAATGGTAATTGAATCAGTGGAAGAAGCCTGTCAAGCTGGCGCGCTACTAAAGTGCACGTGCCAGCGCTAGCGTACGTCACCGGTTCATTTCATCCGTTGCCACATGGTTCCCTGTCTACGACCGCTCGGGAAATTTCAATTTACCCATATTTACACAACCCCATGTGTTCTGCTCTTCTGAACTCGAATCCCCGTGCAGGGCCATAAGTACGATGTTACGCACCATACCGTGTGGCGCAATAATATTCTATGGCGATTTCCCAGCGCACTGGCACGATGAATCCCAATCCGGTTTCAACCACTTTACGGTATGGGTTCTTGCCTACCATGGTTAGTGCTGACGACTCAGCTTGAACCCTCGCTCAATGTCACTTCGTATTTGAATTTATGGTGATGGTCGTCTGCGTCTGCTTAGCGGCTTCCAGTCTCGCAAGGTAGTATGGAGCGGCATTCAGGACTGTAGGTCTACTGAAGTGCGTCCTGTCGCTCCACTTTACGTTCAACTGAAAATATTTTTTTGACAGATGGTGACTGAAGAGGAAACGTGACACGTGGTGTCTCCTTCCGATGAGGCTTCCGTGGTGCTTGGATGGGCCACTTCACACATTAGAACCACGCGCTAGCACCGAAGCCAAAGAGAACAATGTCACTTCGTGCACGTCCCGCGAGGAATGTAAGCCCCTCGCGATGGTTGCCCGTCACGCTGGGAGAATCATGATTCCCGGCGGAGGATGTGCCATAAAACTGCATTACTCTGCAGTCTGCTCTTCCACGCCGTCATCGGGTCATTGTTCTCGGTCTCTCCCTCTGCTTTACGTCCCTTTCCAAGCATGCATTGGCTCTCCGTGCTGTCCTTCCTCGCCGTTTCTCCTGTCGGTCTTGCCACACCTATCGTGCCGCGTTGGGACGACACGAGGGTGAAGCATTCGTGGGATTCCATCCCTGCGAAGTGGGAGTACTACGGCCATCCACCCGCTGGTGCAACCATCGACCTTCACGTTGCGCTCAAGCCGCACCAAGAGAACGCCTTGGTCGCCGCGCTCTATGAGGTCAGCGATCCGAAGCATCCGAAGTACGTCTCCTCACCATCGTACCCGCACGTTCGTTTACGTTGATTAACGGATGCCTCTGCTGCCAATGTAGATACGGTGCTCACCTATCCAAAGAGCAAATTGCAGACCTCGTTGCGCCTCATTCGGACACCCTCGACCTCGTCGGTTCCTGGCTTGCACACCATCAAGTGCCCTCCTCTTCAATCTCAATCACCCACGGCGGGAGTTGGTTAACCCTTTCTGGAGTGCCTGTGGCTCAGGCAAATGGTATCCTTGGCGCATCATACCAACTCTACCGACACACCGAGACAAGCGAGACCGTCCTTCGCACAATTGGCTACGCGCTTCCCGAGGCTCTGCACGAGCACGTCCAGACGGTCGCACCAACGACGTATTTTGGCTCGCCACGCGCTCTCCGGCAGACATCGCAGTTGAGGCCAAATGGTCCTACTCTCCCTAATGGCGATCCAAAGCTGCAAAATGAGTTGGCATCGTTCAGCCCTGACGGTCCTGTCCCGGCCAACTGCTCGGATATCATAACGCCGACTTGCCTACGCATATTGTATAAGACGGGAGGCTATGTGCCGCGAGCCCAGGGTAAGAACCAACTCGGAATCACAGGGTACTTGGGACAGTATGTGAGCCGGTTGGACTTGAAGGAGTTTATGATTCGCTTCCGCCCCGATGCCGTGCGTTCTCAGGTTGAGATCGTAAATGTCAATGGTACCAATGATGAGAATGACCCTGGTGTGGAGGTGCGTATTGTGCTTCTCACGAGTGTATATGCCTCTAACATGTAATTACACAGGCTAACCTTGACATCCAATATACCGAGTCGATAACCTACCCGACGCCGAACATCTTTTACAGCACTGCGGGCTCTCCACCGTTTATCCCTGATAGCGAAACGCCCACGAATACGAATGAGCCGTACCTGGACTGGCTCAATTTCATCCTGGGCCAGCCGACGATCCCACAGACGATCAGCACGTCATACGGCGATGATGAGCAGACGGTCCCTCCGGAGTATGCAAAGACTGTATGCAAGCTGTTTGCTCAACTCGGCGCGGGGGGCAGCAGTGTCCTTTTTTCGAGTGGTGACTTTGGCGTTGGTGGTGGGTCTTGTGTTTCAAATGACGGGGCGGACCGCCGGCAATTTACCCCGATGTTCCCTGCGTCCTGTGAGTTTCCCTTTTGTGTAGCCAGTACTTGTGAAGTTGGGATTTACTGGTGGTTTATGAGGCCCGTTCGTCACGGCCGTCGGCGGCACAACGAAGGTGAACCCTGAGGTGGCGGCGGACTTGTCAGGCGGAGGGTTCTCAAATTACTTTTTGCGCCCGGACTATCAGAACACTGCTGTCTCCGCATACCTCAGTGGCATTGGTGGCATGTATTCTGGCCTCTATAAGTACGTGGCTTACACATTGGAGATCTCATGGAGCTCACGTGTACTTAGCGCCTCGGGTCGCGGGTACCCAGATATCTCCGCTCAAGCAAGGAACTACCAGATCGTTGTGAATGGAACCGTTCGGGCCGTTGATGGTACAAGTTGCTCGGCTCCGGTACGTTCAATTACGATGGTCCCACGATCCAGCTCCCTGACACAACTCTGACAGACTGCAGCAGGCGTCATTTCTCTCCTGAATGACATCTTGGTTTCATACGGCAGGCCGCCGCTCGGCTTTCTTAATCCATGGATTTATTCTCATGCCTCGACGGGCTTCAATGACATCACCTCTGGCTCGAACCCAGGTTGCAACACGACAGGATTCCCAGCCGTGCAAGGATGGGATCCGGTGAGTACCGCAAAATCGCACATACCCTTACTATGCGGCGGCAATACTTACGGTTCCCTCCCAGGTCACCGGTCTCGGGACGCCCGACTTCTCGAAGCTGCAATACCTTCTCGGACAATAGCCTACAATTTTTCGAAACCAATCAGTTTCTCGGGCTCGTTATGACCAACTCTGAGGGGAGTTGGAAGCGTGCATGCCATTATATTTTATACCCACAGTCCCTTACCGGCCTTACCACTCATTCAGCTCCTACCACTCCTTTGGACCTCGTCCATTACAGTAGTTCTTCTGAAATTTACATTTAATAACTTATCAAGCAGCCTAACAACTCGAACATATATTGACCGAGATCTACAGTGGTGAGCCGCGAAATGAGCAAGGATGTACCAAATCGGTGGTAGGGGAAAGTGTTGTTTGGCGATTGACCACTAGCACTGGTAATCCTGTTGGTCGTGTTGAGGGTGTGATATTTCCTCCATATTCTGCAGCGATATTGGATGCCGACATTCTTGAGTTTATCAGGTGACCGCCCGTTGTTGGGCGCTGGGCGCTCAACTGGTTCTTACACGATCACGGGTTCCTTGGTCTACTATCCGATGCCATCGATGCGGTAGCCTCCACTACGGCTATCTTAGGCCCCCCAAGTATGTCCAGATCTACAACTTTTTCCTCCGATGAATCCCCCTCCGATGACAGACATGTGAGCCACCCCCACGCAGATATTATTCTTCGCTCCCGCGACCTCCAAGAATTCAAAGTACCAAAAGTCTACATCATCGACAACTCTCCTGTCCTCGCCGAATTGATACGTAGCCCTCCTCAGCCTCTTAAGCCCGACACAGATACCCCTACCGACTCCGTAACATCGCTTCCAGTCTTCCCGCTCACCGATAGCGGTGCCATTCTCATCAGCCTCCTCAGCTTTATCATCCCCGTTCCCCCCAATCTTCCGCCAACGGCCGAAGAGTGCGTAGAGCTCCTAGGGACAGCACAAAAGTATGAAATGGACCTCATTCTAACTCGCATCCGAGATCATGTCGCTCGACAAAATCCACCAATAATTCGAGAAGAGAACGCTTTCCACGTTTACTCTCTCGCCCAACAGTACGGCCTTCGTCGAGAAGCGAATCAAGCAGCGCGGCTCACGTTGAAGGTCCGGATGTCGATAGGGGATCTGGAAGCCGCCGGCAAGCTCGACATCTTGTCTGGCGCCCTTCTTCATGAACTTTGGCGATATCACCAAAGAGTCCGGGAGTACCTTGCGGGTGACTTTACAGCGTTCATGATGCTTGGGGCGGGGGCGCGTATTAATTTTCGTTGTATCAAGCTCAGCTCTTCTGACGTCCCGATCTGGCTTAACGACTACATCAATTCCGTAGCCGTAAACCCTGCTCTCTTCAACCTATCCGAGTTTCACATGGCCTTGACGCGTCATGCTGTCCCCACGGGCTGCCACCTGTCTCGGACTTGTCAATCTTGCGCTGTGATGAGTTGCAATACGATAGACACGTTTTGGAAGGCGTTGTCGGATGTGGTACAGCACAGCATCGAAAATGTGGGTCTCAACTTTGGGATGTCCTTGTTATTTGACATGACACTTTTACAGGCTGAAGCAGACTTGCTCATAGAGGGCGAAATGCGGTCGCACCAGAGCCACTCTAGCGATCTGACAGCGAATATCTTACCTCCCCAGGTACAAAATGCGGACGTAGTACTTGTGTCGTCCGACGACGTTCACTTCCGTGTCCACAAATCAATCCTCTCCATGTCCTCACCATTCTTTCACGATATGTTCTCTCTCCCTCAGTCTACCGACAGCGAATTCGTCGACGGCCTTCCCGCCGTCCCCTTCTCAGAGGATGCGGAGGTACTGCACAATCTCGTCACGTTGCTATACCCCATTCCCTCCGTGATCCCGGGCGATTACGACAAGGCTTTGGCCTTGGTCGCAGCTTCGCACAAATATGACATGGCCACCGTCCAATCGTCCGTCCGCGCCGAGATGAAAAGCAGAGACCTTCGTCCGCTCACCTCTGCGGAGATCTTTCGCGCGTACGGCTTTGCGAGCGCGAAGGGGCTGACCCAAGAAATGGAGAGTGCGGCGCGCCTCACTCTGGACTTTCCGATGACGTTCGAATCCATGGGAGACGAACTGGCCACGTTTGGAGGGTGGGCACTGCGAGACCTTGCACGTTATCGGAAGCACTGTCGAGACGGTCTTGTTTCATGCCTTGAATCACTGCTCGATCCTCGCCTCCTGCCGTCGGATATTTGGTCCGGGTGTCAAAATACTACCTTCGCCACCATCGCCTGGTGGCTGCACACGCTTCTCTCGGACCATATCAGAAAGCTGCGAAGCACGTTCACACACAGTCTACTGAAACCTTCGAGCCTGCGAGCCGAATACCTGGCGGCTCTCCAGTCTCATGTCAATCAAGTGAACTGTACGTTTTGCTCGAAGGTGCATATCATGCACGGGGAGACGTTCTGCGAGGAGGTGGAGAAAAAATTGTTAAAAACGTTGGATGGGGTGAGTACCCGCGACCGCCTTTTCGGGACCCGAGGAGATTTATTAATTGTTGCGGGTAGGTCCGTTTCGGTCTTGACTTGGGAAAGGAGGCAGCCTCTCAGAACGTTGAATTTATTAATTGAATGGTCGAAGATAACCTCAGAGGCAGGGAGATGATGTACCAGACATCCTGGTGGTACATGCGTTGCGCTCGGGTTACTTATATGACGGGAATCGGCTCGTTTACAGAATCTGCTCTACCCGAGAAAGCTGATCTTCTAGGTTCGTGGGCGATAGTTCGGTTTTCCAGACGTATAGTTTGTATTCTTCCTGGCTCATAACCCATATTCCTCAGTCTAGGAGATAAGGGACGGCAAGATGGTGTATGAACTTGTCGAGACTGTCGATGTGGATGCGTTCGGAACCGTTGATCTCTAATTTGGTGATGTTGAAATACCTTGACCCGAGATATACACAGGGACGGATTGCAACAATACTAGGAGAATTATATGCTTTTTCTCTTCGAGGACATTCTAGTCGCAACACGACCTTAAAAGGAGCACCCATCAACACATTCGTCAAAGCGGGGCATAGGCGATTGGGTGCAACATAAGGAAAAAAAGGTCGAAAGATCCTATACATTTGGAAGGGTAACGCCCAAACAGGTCCGGCCGCAGCATGAAGGGCAATCAATTACTCACCTCCCCTCGTTCTTCGGGGGTCAAACAGAACACGTACAGTACACGTTCTCACGCCGCCGTTGTTGTTATTCCCCGGCGTAATGGCATTTCTTTTTCTGTAGGATATCGACGTCATGTTGGCCATCGCGAAGTTACATGCTGCGGATGTGAACCTTGACCATATCGATGCTTCCCGCTGCGCGGCAGTTGCGCCCACCTCCCCTACGGTCATCCACTTCCTGGGTGTCGATATGACTGCGCAGACGCCACCAGTGCTTGCTTTGCTATACCCCATGTCACAGCGCTCTGGCGTCCTTTCTTTGCTATGGCTCGATGGGTATTTAAGACGCCATCCTATTAGCCATCTGTGTAACACAATATTACGCTACTACGCCTACGAGTCCACGTGGGGCTGCTTCCAACATGGTTGCATCGGACAAATATCCTGCAAACTTTCTCATCAATTACCGCGGCTCGGATCTTATTCTACGCTCTCACGACGACAAGCACTTCCGAGTGCCAAGGATCTACCTTGTCAATAGCTCTCGAGTACTCGAAGAGCTTGTCGAAAGCGCCCTAGATACCCACGGTAAACCACATGGTGAAGCATCACTCCCGGTAGTTCAGCTTCCAGAAAGTGGTTCCATCCTTCACAGCCTTCTCACCTTCATCCTTCCCGTTTCTCCCCTCCTGCCATCGACCACTGAAAAAGCCATGGAACTCCTATCTGTGGCACAAAAGTATCAAATGATCGCAGTCCTTGATCACGTTCGGGGCAGCATCGCGCAACAGAATCCACCGTCCTTCCAACAAGATGATGCATTCCGCGTTTATTCTCTCTCTCAAAAGTACGGACTTCACCGGGAAGCCCTTCAAGCCGCGCAAACCATTTCGAAATACCCGACTCGGATGGAAATTGAAGATCTGGAAGATAAACTCGACATGATGTCGGGCGCATCTCTCTATGAACTCTGGGGATACTACGAAAGCGTTCGGGCCGTTCTCAGATCAGACCTTACGGAATTTAGGACGTCTGGTGCAAGCGGCACTTTGGTGGGCCTACATTGCACAGAGTTCAGCCCTTCTCAAATCCCGCGCTGGCTTGACGATTACATTGCGTCCATAGGAGATGCCCCCAACCTCTACGATTTCATTGAGTTCAACGGTGCCCTGGCGCGCCACTTGGAGATCGAGGGCAGCAATCCTAGATGTGAATGCGTAACTATGCCCAGCCAGACCGTACGCAACTTTCGGGAAGCTTTGGCGTCCGTTTTCCATGGAAGTTTCGAAAAGGTCAGTATAAATTAATGTGGACGAGCTGATTACGAGGTTGATGGTTTTTCAGGCAGAGCCAGGTCTGTCCCTCGTGAAACGAGAGGATTCTCAAACCCAAGTCAATTCGATCACGTCCCTACCCGAACCCCTGGATGTGATTGACGCGAATCTTATCATTCGATCGTCTGACCTCGTCAACTTCCGTGTCCACAAGGCAGTACTGGCCATGTCGTCGCCTTTCTTTAAAGATCTACTTTCCCTTCCTCAGCCTCCCGACAGCGAAACCATCGATGGGCTTCCAGTGGTCCAATTGTCCGAAGACGCAGAACTACTGGGTAGTCTTGTCTCGATGCTTTACCCTGTCCGCCAGGTGCCGCCAAACACCTACGACAAGGTGCTGTGTCTCCTTGCGGCTTGTCAAAAATACGACATGGTTCCAGTCAAGTCCTCGATTCGTGCCGAAGTGGACCGTGGGAGTTTTCCAGGGCCAGTTGAAACTGAGGCCTTTGGTGCATACGCGATCGCAAGCAGCAAAGGTCTCATTCCGGAAAAGAGAAATGCGGCTCGTCTGACATTGGACCATCCAATGACATTCGAAACTATCGGAGAAGGGTTGCGACTGTTCGAAGGCTGGGCGTTGCGCGAGCTTGCCCGTTTTCGCAAGCGCCGCAGAGACAACGTTGTCGCGTGCCTCGAGTCTTTCCTCGATGTCCAAACTCCAGGACCGTCAAGCATTTTAGTCGGTTGTCCTATTAATATGACTATTTATCCCTCGTTGGGTGCCCTTCCGAACTGGTTAGAAGAAGTCCTCTCGCGGAAAAAAGACGACTTGAAACTGCACCTATTCACCCATCCACTCACCACACCTTCAAGTATACGCGAGGATTACTTGATGGCTGTCCAGGCCCATGCCGATTGTTATTTCTGCTCGCGAGTACACACAAGGAAGGGTTCAACGTTTTGTGCAGAGCTCGAGGGCAGGTTGGCGCAGGCACGAGACAAGGCACGGACCTCATCCCTTTGATATCAATGCACCCGAGGACTCACTCCCATAGGTACGTAGTGATCTAGTGATCTATTGCTAACCTTCAGAGTCAACTTATTTATCTCTTAGGAATCGGTAATATCTCGATACGACGATGTGAAGTTAGATAAATCGTGTCGCGCTCTCGATAGATCCTGGTGACGTCGAACCAGTTGAGAACGTTAGTTACCAAAAACAAAGCGACATCTGTCACTGACTCCTCTGTCGCTTTATGCGCTCGTCGTTTTTGTATAGGTCCATTTGGTGAAGTACTAGCGTTAGCACACCCGACCTTGATTCGGATCCTCTGTAGTTTGCATCTCTGTCCAAAAAGCCCCCAATCCCAGGCGCAATTTTGCTCGTCTTTTCTGGCTGCGTACTACATGGTCGGTCATTGCGAAGCTACTTCTGCTGCGGATTCGAACCCTAAACGTATCGGGGATTTCCCGCAGCCCGCCATGTCTGCGCGCCACCCTGTTGTGGCCAAAAAATCAATCACCTATGCTTCCATCCGAGATGGGAATGGTATGCCCGCGGGCCTCGCTGGACACTGGCAAGGCACCTTTGAATCAGGTGGCCTGCGTGGTGCATCGTTATCACCGCACTTGTGCTCTGGAATCTTCTCTTTGCTGCGGCTCAGTGAGTTATTTAAAGGGTCAGCTTTCTGTATGACAAGAGACTACGAGCCCACGTCTACCCGTCTACCTTGCAGTGGCCTCCAACATGCACACATCCGACGAACCTCTTGCGAACTTACTCTTCGAATTTCGTGGTGCGGACCTCATTCTTCGCTCTCACGACTCTCATCACTTCCGGGTGCCGAAGTCCTACATCGCCAATAGCTCTCCCGTGCTTGACGAGCTGATACAGAAGGCTCTAGATCCTCCCAACGCTGCACATGGTGAAGCATCGCTTCCGGTGGTTCAGCTTCCGGAGAGGGGAGCAATTCTCCATAAACTTCTCACTCTCATTTTTCCTGTAACCCCCGTCTTCCCATCAACCACGGAGGAGACCATGGAACTCCTCTCTGTAGCGAACAAGTACAAAATGGTCTCCGTTCTGGTTCACATCCGGAACAGCATCTCTACAAAAAGAACACTACGACCACCATATATTCAACGAGACTCCACTCTCATCGTCTATTCTCTCGCACAAACCTACGGACTTCGCCCAGAAGCGCTTCAGGCGGCGAAAGATTTGCTGATGAACTTCTCGACGGATATCGAGGATTTGGGAGATAAACTCGACACGATTCCAGGTGCTTCCCTCTATGAGCTTTGGAAGCACCACAAAAGAGTACGGGACATTCTCGCATCGGAACTCGAGAAATTTAGGGCTTCTGGTGCACGTGGCACTTTGACTGGTTTACACTGTGCAGAGTCGAGCCCTTTCCACATCCCGCGCTGGCTTGATGTCTACATCGAGTCCATAGGAAGGGACCCTAAACTCTTCAGTTCCACCGAATTCACTATCGCCCTGGCGCACCACCTTAGTGATGGGGCTAAAAGTAATGGATGCACATGTGCGGGCATTACCAGCCAGACCATAATCAACTTTCGGAAAGCCTTAGGGTCTGTTTACGCCATCAGCTTGGTAAAGGTGTGTGTCATTGATGTGACGAAGCTATCCATGTCTCAAAGTCTCTCCAGACAGAATCGGCTCTATCTCTCGTGCAGGAGCAAGAGGATTCTCAAGCCCAAGTCAAATCGACCACGTCTCTACCTGAACCCTTGGACATACCAGACGCAAATCTTATCATTCGATCATCCGACCTCGTCAACTTCCGTGTCCACAAGTCAGTACTAGCAATGACATCGCCTTTCTTCAGAGATCTACTCTCTCTTGCCCAACCTTCCGCCAACGAATCCATAGATGGGCTTCCAGTAGTCCAACTTCCCGAAGACGACGCAGAACTGTTGAATAGTCTTATCTCGTTGCTTTACCCCATCCGCCCAGTAACACCCAAGTCTTACGACAAGGCGTTAAACCTGCTTGCTGCTTGCAAGAAATACGATATGGCCCAAGTTCAGTCATCAGTTCGTACCAAGATCTTAAGTTGGGATTTTCCACATGCACGGGGAACCGAGGTCTTCGGCGCATATGCGATCGCAAATAGCAAAGGACTCATCCCAGAAATGAAGAAGGCAGCTCACACGACCTTGCACAATCCAATGACGTTTGAAACTCTCGGGGAAGAACTGCGATGGTTCAAGGGTTCGGAATTGCGCGACCTCGCCCTTTTCCGCAAGCGCTGCAGAGACCGTTGTCTTACGTGTCTCGAATCATTCCTCGAAGTCCACCCTCCAGGACCTTCGAGTATTTGGGTTGGTTGTCCCGATGTTATGCCCAAGGGGTCCTTGTCGGATCCTTCCCCACCACCTGTTCTCCCCAGGTGGCTACGTCAATTCCTCTCACAGATTATCAGTGACTTGAAACTGCGAGCGTTCACGCATCCACTCGACTTCGATACAAGCATACGGAAGGCGCGCTTGACAGCTTTCAAGAGTCATCCTAGCTGCGATTTCTGTTCAGAGGTATGCGCAAAGAAAGGTTCAAAGTTCTTCACAAACTTGTCGGACAAGTTGAAAGATGCACGAGACAGGGTACATATTCAGTTTCAATGTACCCAAGGATTCACCTCCCCCCCTGAGGTACGCGATGATCTCGTGGCTGACCTTCGGGTTAAATTTCCCAAGTCCTAGGAATCTGTGATACCTCCGATGCCGCAACGTAAAGGTAAAAGTCACTCTAAATCTGTAAGGTGGGCAGCGCCATTGCACTCGGAACGAACGCTTGGGAGCGCTCGCGACAACTGATCCGAGCCATCCTGACCTGATACCTTCCATACCCCATCCCGATACCAGAACGTCTAATGAGCGTCCTCGCGCCATCCGAATGCTAGTGTCAGCTGAAGGTCCGAGACACGACCATTAGCCACCTTCAAGTTCTGGTCCTTGTTTTGGTTACATCTCGCAGTGCTTTCTCTTGCTATACGCAGATTCCCTTTCCGTCGTTCTTTTTACTCCTAGAAAGCCACTCTGTTTCTTACTTGCCTTCATCTCCCTTCTTCGTATGCCTCCCACACCCGAGAATTACCTGGATCTTTGGCTTTGAAATCACTTCCTCTGTTTTCTACCTTTATTCGTACCTTTCATATTACCAACGAAGATCTAAAACTCGTAGTAGGGAAACGCGCATGTATGTAAACCCATGTAGGCTTCATTAAGGACAAGCTAACTCCGAGCTCCCATCTCTTTCTCAGAAAGATTTCCCGTCTGACCCGCATTCCCTTGAAACTTACGCCGTCGGTTCTACCCCATGAAGCCTCTCGACGTCAAACACTGCTGGCCCTACCCTTCTGTCATGTCTTCAGCCTCAGCATCGAGGATTTCGGGGTCCTTTCTCTCCCCGAGCCAGCCCGCACGACGCTTGTCACGAAGGCCCGACGTCCGAACATGCAGTGACAGTTACAGCAGCCACCACACGAAAAAGTGAATTGGACATCCATCGCTGATTGGTTTGTCGTAATGAATGTACAGATAAGTACGAAAAGTACGAAAAGTAAACACAGGATTTTCTTGATGTAGGATTTGTTTCATTCCACAACTTGAACGCCCTCCCCGCTGTTGTACACCTCAGGGTGATGAATCCTATGCACTAAACTGTACAGCCGAGGTATCACCTCCTCATTATTGCTTCTGCTTCCTTCAATATGGGGCAACTGAGTTTCTGATCCCCATCAGTTAACCCCTCAGGATTCTGAACTAGGCCGAGACGGGAAGAGGTTGAGTGGGTAATATCTGGGACAATAGTGAAGGGAAGGTAATCTAGAATCAGGAACTAGGGGGGTGAATGCCTGGGAAGTTTGTGCGGGGACGGTACCGTATGTGAAGATTGACCGACCTTAGTCCTTGGGGGCGAGGAAAGCCTAGGGACCGGGGTGGGTCGGGACATACAAGGGGACGTTCTTGGGAGCACTGTGACAGCCCGTGTGGCTTGAGCACGTTAGTGCCTAGTTACTGGCCTTCGTTCAGCACACCACGGTCGATGGGATCGGGTGAGTCACGAGTGCTGCTATTTGACATGACACACTATCACCACGCGACGCGGCAGTACAGTAATATTAATAAGTTACACATGGTCCTCGCAGTGGAGCCCCGGAGGCCACCAGGTTTAGGGACGCGGGGTCATGAAGGGGAATGGCATTAACTGTTTTCTGAAACGGATCGGCGGAATAAGGCTATCACGTGATGAGCTTCGGGCGCAGCCGCAGTGCGTAGTTGGCCGAATTTAGTTCGTTCACAGTTCATGTAAGAACACGTAAACACTACGTAAACGCACCCGCGTTAACTGAACGTTCGAGAACGGGCACAAGGTTCGTCCCTTTCTTTCTGCGTATCAATGCATGTTGCTCATGTAGTCTGCATGGCCTATCGTTAAGACTGCGCAGGTTTCACCGGCGCTTGCCCTGCTGCGCCTCGTGTTGCCTTCATATCTTCTTTTTTTCGTCTCATGGACATTTAAAAAGCTACGTAGCTTTACAATGACGAGACCACGGCAGTATGTCTACGAGCCCCCTTCGAGAGACCTCCAACGTGCTTACATCAGACGAACCTCAGGCTCTTGTAAGCCTACCCTTCGAATACCCTGGCGCGGATTTCATTCTTCGTTCCAACGACTCCCATCATTTCCGCGTGCCGAAGTCTCATATAGTCCATTGCTCTCCGGTCCTCGACGACCTTATCCTCAAAGCCCTAAAATCCCCCGATGATGCGGATGCCGAGGCATCACTCCCGGTGGTCCAGCTTCCGGAAAGCGGAACGATCCTTCACAGTCTTCTCACCTTCATCTTTCCCGTAACCCCCCTCGTGCCATCGACCGCTGAAAAGGCCATGGAACTCATATCTGTGGCTCAAAAGTATCAAATGACTTCTGTGCTGGCTCACATCCGATACAGTATCGCGCGGCAGCATCCACCGTCCACCCAGCGAGATACCGCACTTCACATTTATTCTCTCGCACAAAAGCACGGACTTCACCAAGAAGCCCTTGGGGCCGCACAAACTATATTGAAATACCCAATGAGCATCGAGGATCTGGAAGATAGGCTCGACATGATGCCGGGCGCTGCTCTTTATGAACTCTGGAAGTATTACGAAAAAGTTCGGGCTATCCTCGCGTCGAACCTTTCAGAGTTTAAGGCGTCTGATGCACGCCGTGCCTTGGCGGGTTTCCGCTGCACAGCGTCTGACTCTTCCCAAATGCCTCGCTGGCTTGATGAGTACATGGAGTCCATAGGGGATGCTCCTCACCTCTTCGATTTCATCGAGTTCAACGCTGCCCTAGGGCACCACATGCACCTGAAGGACGAAGCTGGAAATCATAAATGTGCATGTGTATCTATACCCAGCAAGACCATACGCAAGTTTTGGGAAGCCTTAACCTCTGTTGTCCATGACAGTTTCGAAAGCGTGAGTGGTTTCTGTTGATAAGCCATTTCCGAGGTTCATCCGGGCCGTTGATGTCTTCACAGGCAGGGTCAGCTCTGTCCCTTGTGCAGGAAAGAGAGGATTCCCAAGCCCAGGTCAACTCGACCACATCTCTACCTGAAAACCTCGACGTATCCGATGCGAATGTTATCATTCGATCGTCCGACCTCGTCAACTTCCGTGTCCATAAGTCAGTCCTGGTCATGGCGTCACCTTTCTTTAGAGATCTGCTTTCCCTACCCCAGCCATCCGATAGCGAATCCATCGATGGCGTTCCTGTGGTCCAATTGCCCGAAGACGCAGAACTGCTGAATAGCCTTGTCTCGATGCTGTATCCCGTTCGCCCGGTGGTGCCCCACTCTTACGAAAAGCTGTTGTATCTGCTTGCCGCTTGTCAAAAATATGACATGGATCAAGTTCAGTCCTTTATTCGTGACAAGGTCAACTACGACTATCCAGCGCCAGTCGGAACTGAGGCATTCCGTGGATACGCGATCGCAAGCGGCAAAGGACTCATTCCGGAAATGGAAAGGGCAGCTCGTCTGACGTTGGATCATCCGATGACATTTGAGACCCTTGGAGATGCACTGCAATTATTCGATGGTCATGCATTGCGCGATCTTGCCCGTTCCCGCAAGTTCTGCAGAGACAAGCTTGTCAGGTGCCTCAGGGCCTTCCTCAAGGCTGACACTTCAGGACCTTCGAGCATTTGGATTGGTTGTCCCGAGGCCATTAGGTCATCGTCATCTCGGAAGAAATCGGATGTTCTCCCAAGCTGGTTACGTCAAGTCCTTTCACGGAATGAAGACATCTTGAAACTGCAAGTGTTTACGCACCCACTCCCCACACCTTCGTCCATATGTGGGGAGTACTTGGCAGCTATTCAGAATCATACGGGCTGCACTTTCTGTTCATGGGTGTACGTAATGAAGGGATCAACGTTCTCCACGGAGCTCGAGAGCAATTTGGCACGGGCACGTGAGGAGGTGCCTCCTCTCTGGTTTTACAGCGCGCGAAAATTTACCCCCCAATCCCCGCCGATAGGTACGTGGTGATCGTGGTTAACCCTGGGCTCAACTTACGCGAACCCTAGGAATTAGTGATGCCCTTGATGTTGCGACATGAACGTTGCACGAATCCCGTGGCGTTGGGCTACTGCAGTCGTAGGGGCACCCATCACGATCAAAGTGACATCCGTCGTTGACTCATTTATGGACTCGCCATTTCGGTACAAATTTATTTGGCGGAATGCTAATGCTGGCGCGCGCATCCGACTTTGACTAGGATAGTATGCTATGTAGTTTGCTTCTCCTTTCCACACAAACCCGTCCTGCTGTTGCGCCCCTCACCTCAGTGGAATCCCATGTACATACTAGTACTGTACATTCGCACCACCACCGGCTTGTTGCGCTTTCTTTCGTCCGATTCTCAGTGTAGTTCTATTCCTGTATCATCGATATCGACCTCATCATTTAACACTTCAGGATTCTGAACGAGGCAGAGACCGGAAGTTCGAACTGTCCTACAATAGAGATTAACAGGATGATCTCTGGGACAACAACACAGGCCAGGTAGCGTAGGATCGGGGACTGGGGAAATGTATGGCTGGGATCTTCAGGTGGGACGGTACCATTGAGACGGGATATGGTGGTTAGAGATGAAGGATCCTGCAGTGAGTAGCGAGGCAGATATGGGTTAGTAGGAATGAGGAGATGTTTGAAGAGCAAGCAGACGATCGACCTGATAAGGATGAGATCACGCGTGAGGGATGCGAAGGCGATCAAGGAAGTACTGAGATGAGATTAGATAGGATAGGCGAACCAAGGATCTTCGCAAACAAGGCAAACGCGGATTTTCTTGGCAGCACTGAATCGGCATAATAACTTGAAGAACGAAGAGGTTTTGAAGGCACGCAGGAGGAGAGAGAGAGAGAGACGAACACGGGGGAAAACTGGACATTCAAAACAGGCCAAACTCAAGCCTTTAAATACATGAGAAACCATCTGACAACATCGAAACGAAAAGTAAGTCTACAAGAAAGGCGGAGCACAGGAGGGAGGGAGGATAAAGGACATTGGGACTGGGAGGACGAAGGCAGTGGAAAGGAGCACAGGATGAAACGCAAGGCAGGAGACACAGGGCTGCAAAGGGAAAACGCAAAGCCACAAAGGCCGGTAATCTAGGAGGAACTTAAATAAAGCTGAAAGTAGTATAGTAAGAGGCCGTGAAGGAAGAACAATAGAGAGACGAAGACATCAGGGGCGCGCGCAAGCAAACATGCTTGGTGGAAACGAGACGATCTTGATGTTGAGATCGCTTGGGAGTTGGAGACGGGGTCGGAGTGGGTATCTTGACAGGAGGAATGTCGACGAGGGCGGAGGGGAAGAGAACAATGGGGGACGACGCGTGGCAGAGGCAATGGCGAAGAGGCACGAGTTGAGGGTCTAGACTGGGAGTGCAGGAACGAAGACAGCCGGAGCAGACGAGGAGACAAGGTGAGGAGTAGTACTTGCGGGGATCGTCTCAGTGTCACCGATTCCCCCATTTGCAAGTGGTTTCACGGTCAACGACTATGGTCACCCTACACCATATGTGACAGTTGACATTGGGCCCTGGTGCCAAAATGACTCTACGCGTACAAGGAGACACTTTGGAATACGGCTTGAGAATTTGCCTGAGAACCATCGGTGGAGAAGTACTAGTATGGTAAGTAATGCCGTGTCACTGCGACGCCCTACTACCCGAAAGCACCACCTTCGTCGAGAGGCAACTCAAGCGAAGCGGTCCACATTGAAGGTCCCAATGTCCATAAGGATCTGGAGGCTACTGGAAAGCTTGTCGTCTTATCTCAGTTATATGGCTCACTTCTTCATGAACTTCGGGAGTATCACAAAAAAGTCCGGGAGCATCTCCCGATTCTCCCGGAAGACTTTACAACATTTACGATGTCCGGGGAAGAGGCACGTATCAATCCTCTGCCTATATATGAGGCTCAGCACTTTTCACGTTCCAGTTTGGCTCAATGACTACATGACTGGCATCAATCCCGTACTTGTAGCAGTTAACCTCGCTCTCTTCAACCTCCCCGAATTCCGCATCGCCTTGAAACGCCATGTTGACTCGGGCTCCCGCTCGTCTTATTGTCAATCTTGTACTATGACGAGTTACAACACGATGAGCATATTTTTGACGGCTTCCTTGGATGTCGTGCAGCACAGCACCAAAAAACGTGAACCTCAGTGCGATAATTGTGTGATAACACTCTTTCAGGCTGAAGCGGACTCGCTCATAGAGGGAGAAGTGCGGTCGCGCCAGAGTAGCTCCAGCGATTCGAACACGAATGTGTCGCCTCATCTGTGTCTATACATGCAAGGTGCGGATGTAGCATTATAATCGTGCAACGGTGGGCCGTATTGATTTCCACGTCCACAAATCAATACTCTCCATTTCTTCGCCATTCTTCCGCGACACGTACTCTCTCCCTCGGCCCAATGACAACGGACTCGTCGACTGCCTCCCGTGGACCACTTGTTAGAGGATGCAGAAGTGCTGGATAATCTTGTCACTTTACTATATCCAATTCCCTCTATGATCCCGGATGATTACGAGAAGACCTTGTCTTTGCTTTCCACTTCCTAGAAATTCGAATGCTTGTTGTTCAATTGTCCATCCGTGCCGAGATGACGACCAAAGGCCTTCATCCGCTCACCGCGGCAGCGATTTTCCGCGTGTACAGCTTTCCACGCGGAAAAGGGTTGACCCAAGAAATGGAGAGCACGTCCGGCCTCACTCCAGACTTTCTGATGACATTCGAATCAATGGGAGATGAACTGGCCACGTTCGAAGGATGGGCACTGCGACACCTCGCTCGTTACCGCAAGCACTGTCGAGACAGCCTTGTTTTGTCCCCAGAGTCACTGCTCGATCGTCAAGTCCCGCCATCGGATATCTGGGCTCAGTTGGTGGCCCGACAACTACTCCGGCCACAGGTGCCCCTTGGTTACAAACACCCCTTTCGAAACATCTCAGAACGCTGCGTGAAATGTTCACGCAGTCTCCTGAAACCTTCGGGTCTACAAGCCGAATACCTGGCGGCTCTCCGGTCTCATGTCAGTTATATGGGCTGTAAGTTTTGCTCGAAGGCGCACATTATGCACGGGGGAGCACTCTACGCCCAGGTAGAGAACATATTATCAAACGCGCTGGATGGGGTGGGTCTTAACAAATTATCTTTTTGGCAACTTATAGGAGTCTTAGAAATTATTGCGGGTAGGTCCACTTCAACCTTGACCCAGGCCAAGAGGCATGCTTCCAGCAGGACTTTGATTGAGTGACCAAAACCAACTTGGAGGTAGAAGAGATGACATACTGATCGATCGTCCCGGTGGTACCAAGCTTTCCGCCCCAACCTACTGGACGGGGGTCTGCATACTTCCAAAATATGTTTGAATCTGGAAAGCGTGTTCCCCAGGTCCGTGTGCTATGTTGGTGAAGATGTTGGTAACATGCCCAGCACTTGAGCCACATCATGATTCCGCAGTCGGGCAAATTGCTTTTGTCATGTGGCATCATAGGCGAGATCCACCCACCACTTGCATTCGATTTATAGTCATCAAACAGGTGCTCCTCGTGTGATGTGCAAGTCATCTGGCCATGGCACGACTGTGAATAAAAAAGAAGCAAGCAGGGGTGATCGTGGTTTAGTCACGCCCCCATACACACGATCACGTGGTCTCTGGCAGTTCACTCCGTTCCCAATTGGCAATTGGCACATATCTCAAGACGCAGGACGTACAGTCCCTGAGGGGAAAGTCGATCCGGCACTGCCTTGGCGTGGTACCCATCAACACAACACACATTCGCCGAAATGTCCCATGGACTACTACGTAGGACGCAAGGGGAAGACGGCGTTTGACTGAACTGAAGGGCACAAACAACTTGGAAGACCTGTCAGGTAAGCTCGGCCGCGGCCGCAGCATGAAACACTTAAAGTTATTATTCTTACCTCGACCTTCGAATCCCTAACAGTACACGTCGAACCCACGCTGTAACGTCCTCAGGCGCGGGCGTAATAGTTCATCCTTTCCTGGCTTTATGTCGATGCTATATTGGACATCCCGATGCCGCCATGGCTGCGGACCGTGAACACTAGCCAATTCGGCGCTCCCCGCAGCGGGTCTCTTTCGTCACCTGAGCCCGCTGTCCGGTAATCACATATACTTCCTTCCGATATGAAGTCGGCCAGCCTACGACCTCGCCACACAACGCACGCTTTCGTCAAGTAATCTTGCTTGGTGTGTCTTTCCGACTGCGGAGACGGCACCAGTGTTTGTCTGCCATGCACCACGTTACCGCGCTCTCGCATCTTTTTGCTGCGGGCCGATGCGCATTTAAAAGCCCACTTGTGGATTTCTATATGACACGGACAACGAGACTACGTCCGCAAATCCCCCTTGAAGCAGCCCAACATGTCTTCACCTGACGAAGCTCTGGCAAACTTGCTCTTCGAATTCCCCGGCGCAGATATCATCCTTCGTTCTCGCGACTCCCGTCACTTCCGAGTGCCAAAGTCCTACATCGTCAATAGCTCTTCGGTACTCAACAACCTCATCCAAAGCGCCCCAAACCTCCCTGATGATTCGCGTGATGACGTATCAATTCCCGTGGTTCAGCTTCCGGAAAGCGGGGAGATCCTTCATAGCCTTTTCACCTTCGTCTTTCCTGTGAGCCCCCTGGTACCGCCCACCACTGAAAAAGCCATGGAACTGCTTTCCGTGGCCCAAAGGTATCAAATGGACCCAATCCTGGCTCACATTCGAGGCATCATCGCACGACAGAATCCACCATCCACCCAGCGAGATGCTGCTCTCCATACTTATTCTCTCGCACAAAAGTATGGACTTCTCCAAGAAGCGCTTCAGGCCGCGCAATCTATATTGAAATACCCGATGAATATCGAAGATTTGGAAGATAAGCTCGACATAATGCCTGGCGCTGCTCTCTATGAACTCTGGAATTATTACGCAAACGTTCGGCCCATTCTTGTATCAGATCTGACGGAATTTAGAATGTCCAGTGCACGTGGCACTTTAACCGGTTTATCCTGTGTAGCATTCGGCTCTTCCCAGATCCCGCGCTGGCTTGACGACTATATCGAGTCCATAGGACATACTCCCAGCCTCTTCGATTTCGTCGAGTTCAATACTGCCCTGGCGCGTCACATGAGGGGTAATCAAAATCATCAATGCGCATGTGCGACTATTCCGAGCCAGACCATACGCAAATTCTGGGAGGCCATGACGTCTGTTTTCCATGGAAGTCTCGAAGAGGTGAGTGTACTTGACCTAGATGAACTACTTGCGAGGTTGAAGTCTTTATAGGCGGGGTTGGCTCTATCTCTCGTAAAGGACAGAGAAGATCCTTGTGACAAAGTCAATTCGGTCACGTCTTTACATGGTTTGGACGTATCTGACGCAGATCTTATCATTCGATCGTCCGACCTCGTCAACTTCCGTATCCATAAGTCGGTACTGGCCACAGCGTCTCCTTTCTTCAGAGATTTGCTTTCCCTTCCCCAGCCTTCCGACAGCGAAACGATTGATGGGCTTCCCGTGGTCCAATTGTCCGAAGATGCAGAGCTGTTGAAAAGCCTCGTCTCGATGCTTTACCCCATCTCGCCGTCGACACCCGACTCGTACGAGGAGGTTTTGTATCTTCTTGCCGCTTGTCAGAAGTATGACATGGTTCCGGTCCAGTTCTCTATCCGTGCTAGGGTCAATTGCGGGGATTTTCCAGCGCCAGTCGGAACCGAAGTTTTCCGCGCGTACGCCATCGCAAGCAACAAAGGACTCTTCCAGAAATGGAGAAGGCGGCTCGTTTGACATTGGAATATCCCATGACCTTCGAGAGTCTTGGAGAAGGGCTGAGGTTGTTTGACGGTTGTGCATTGCGCGACCTTGCTAACTACCGCAAGCGCTGCGTTGACAATCTTGTCACCTGCCTCAAGTCATTCGAATTCCCAGGTCCAGGACCCTCGAGCATTTGGGTTGGTTGTCCCGATGTTATGCCCCGAAGGAGCTCGTATGATCCTCCCCCAACTGCTGTTCTCCCCAGCTGGTTACGTCAAGTCCTCTCACAAAGTGGCAACGACTTGAAACTGCAAGTGTTCACACATCCACTCGCCACATCTTCATCCATACGGGCGGTGTACTTGACGGCTCTCCAGAAGCACACCAACTGCAATTTCTGCTTGCAGGTGCAGGCGATGAACGGCTTGACGTTCTGGGCGGAGCTCGAGGGTGAGTTGGCACGGGCACGAGACAAGGTACATACCTTCCTTTCATTTCGAAGTATCTGGAGATTCACCATCCCCACCGTAGGTACGCAGTGATCGGTGGCTGACCCTCGTATTCAGCTTACAGAAGTCTTAGGAACCGGTGATACCCCTAATACCGCCTCCGATACTGCAAGCTAGAAAATCTAAACGTCGCTCGGCGAAATCCCCGGTGGAGGCGGAGCAGTCGTAGAGGTAGTTACCACACGAGCAAAGTAGCATCCGTCGTTGACCGGTCTGTGGTTTATGGGCCTGTCATTCGTGTATAAGTTCGTTTAGCAAAGTGCTGGTGTTTGGTACATCCTACTTTTACTGGGATCCTCTGTGGTTCGCTCCCCATTTTATAACTCATGCTCATATGCCCCATCCCTGCTTGTTGCGTATCTCGGGTCCGTTCTGTATAGTAACAATACTATCACATTCTTGCCTCCGATTCCCAGAATATGGCGTGGATTTTGTTTCTTTCATGTCCTCACTAATCGTACAACTTGGGACTCTCAATCGGGCAGGGACGAAGGAGGCAGATGCGCAGGATAGGATCTTTGAAGGTTGCCAATGCCATGTGTGACGATTAGTCGACCTCGGGAGAAAAGAGGGCTCGGGGCCCAAGGGACGAGGCGACTCCGCACTTGGGTTACCTGGGTAACCACGGGCGGAAAGGTTGTTCGGAGATGGGATGATCCGATGCGATGAGTACTGCGATTTGCCGAATGGTTACCGGGTTAGGGTTAGGATTACAAACAACTGAGGTGGTGCATCGATGCATTCCATTTGACGACAACATATTACTTTATCTTTCGTAATCTATCTATCGTCTCGCGTGCATCCTGTTTCAGCAGTGGCTTGGTCGGTTCTGGCCAACCACAGAAGCACGTCGAGCGAATTAAGCCCTCGGCCGCGGCAACTGTCACAGCTCCATCCCGCATTTGAACCGTTTCAAGCCGTTGGGTGCTCTTGTTAGTAATCATCAATATTGCGTGTGAGGCTGACGCGCTATCGGACTAGAGGGGTACATACCGGTGCCATCGCGGCTGGTGCGTCCTCTGGGTTTCACTCTGTGTTCGTGCCTGAGGAACTGAACAAATGATGACTTTTTATAAAGAATCTCTAACATTGACAGGTGTTGTCGTCCGCGGTGCTTTGTGAAAGCATTTCGCCCACGGGAAGCCATGGTTCAGTGTGGTACCCGCATGACGAAAAAGACCAAACGTCCCAGAAGCCGAATACTATTGTATTAAAGCCCGTCATGGGAAGAACTGAATGCAAAGAAGCGAGCCTCGTGATGTTCCCTATCACTTCTGGAGAACCACGGCCTTGAATCGAAGATGTGCTATAACATCCCCCGTTTTCTGGGTCTTGCTCTTCCCCCGCCATCGTCGGCTCGTTTTGCTCGGTCTCTCCCTGTGCTTTGCGTCCCCCGCCAATCATGCATTGGCTCTCCGTGCTGTCCTTCCTCGCCGCTGCTCCTGTCGGCCTTGCCACACCCATCGTGCCGCGCTGGGACGACATGAGGGTGAAGCATTCGTGGGGTTCCATTCCTACGGAGTGGGAGTACTACGGTCATCCCCCAGCTAGTGCAACCATCGAACTACGCGTTGCGCTCAAGCCGCACCGAGAGAATGCCTTGATCGACGCGCTCTATGAGGTCAGCGATCCGGAGCACCCGAAGTGCGTCTCCTCCCCATTGTATCCACATACGTTCGCGTTTACTCACTGATGCATCTACTACCAACGCAGATACGGCGCGCACCTATCTAAGGAGCAAGTTGCTGACCTTGTTGCGCCCCATTCGGACACCCTCAACCTCGTCGGTTCCTGGCTTGCACACCATCAAGTGCCCTCCTCTTCGATCTCAATCACCCACGGCGGGAGTTGGTTGACTCTTTCTGGAGTCCCTGTGGCCCAGGCAAATGCCCTCCTTGGCGCATCGTATCAACTCTATCGACACACCGAGACAAGCGAGACCGTCCTTCGCACAATTGGCTACGCGCTCCCCGAGGCTCTGCACGAGCACGTCCAGACGGTCGCACCGACGACGTATTTTGGCTCGCCACGCGCTCTCCGGCAGACATCGCAGCTGAGGCCAAATGGTCCTACTCTTCCTGATGGCGACCCAGAGCTGCAAAACGAGTTGGCATCACTCAGCCTCGACGGTGCTGTCCCGGCCAACTGCTCGGATATCATAACGCCGACTTGCCTACGCATATTGTATAAGACGGGAGGCTATGTGCCGCGAGCCCGGGGTGGGAACCAACTTGGAATCACAGGGTACTTGGGACAGTATGTGAGCCGATCAGACTTGAAGGAGTTTATGATTTGCTTCCGCCCCGATGCCGTGCGTTCTCAGGTTGAGATCGTAAATGTCAATGGTACCAATGATGAGAATGACCCTGGTGTGGAGGTGCGTATTCTGCTTCTCATGAGTATATATGTCTCTATAACATGTAGTCACACAGGCTAACCTTGACGTCCAATACGCCGGGTCGATATCCTACCCGACGCCGAACATCTATTACACCACTGCGGGCTCTCCACCGTTTATCCCTGATAGCGTAACCCCCACGGATACGAATGAGCCATACCTGGACTGGCTCAACTTCATCTTGTACCAGCCGACGATCCCACAGACGATCAGCACGTCATACGGCGATGACGAGCAGACAGTCCCTCCGGACTATGCAAAGACTGTGTGCAAGCTGTTTGCTCAACTCGGCGCGAGGGGCAGCAGTGTCCTTTTTTCGAGTGGTGACTTTGGCGTTGGTGGTGGGTCTTGTGTTTCAAATGACGGGGCGGACCGCCGGCAATTTACCCCGATGTTCCCTGTGTCCTGTGAGTTTCCCTTTTGTGTAGCCAGTACTTGTGAAGTTGGGATTTACTGGTGGTTTATGAGGCCCGTTCGTCACGGCCGTCGGCGGCACAACGAAAGTGAACCCCGAGGTGGCGGCGGCCTTGTCAGGTGGAGGGTTCTCGAATTACTTTTCGCGCCCGGACTACCAGAACAGTGCTGTCTTGGCGTACCTCAGTAGCATTGGCGGCATGTATTCTGGCCTCTATAAGTACGTGGCTTACACATTAGAAATCTCATGGGGCTCACGTGTACTTAGCGCCTCGGGTCGCGGGTACCCAGATATCTCCGCTCAAGCAAGGAACTACCAGATCGTTGTGAATGGAACCGTTCGGGCCGTTGATGGTACAAGTTGCTCAGCTCCGGTACGTTCCACCACGGCGATCCCGCGATCTGCCTCACTGGCAACTCTGTGACAGACTGCAGCAGGCGTCATTTCCCTCCTGAATGACTTCTTGGTCTCACAGGGCAAAAAACCCCTCGGCTTCCTTAATCCCTGGATTTATTCTGATGCTTCGACGGGCTTCAACGACATCACCTCTGGCTCAAACCCAGGTTGCAACACGAGAGGATTCTCAGCCATGCGGGGATGGGATCCGGTGAGTACCCAGCGATTTGACGTACCGTGGTCATGGGGCAGCGCTTACGATTCCCGCTCCTAGGTCACCGGTCAAGGGACGCCCGACTTTTTGAAGCTACAACACCTTCTTAAACAGGGCTACAAACAGGACTACAGTGTCATAGATAGTTACGGCGACTGATTGGCTTCAAGAGGTCTTTATGATCAATTAGAAGAAAGCTATCAGCGGACGTTTATTATATCTATGATACGGCTTGGGTTTAATTACTTTGAAACAACCGGATGACCACCCACTGGTATTCTTGTTGTGGATGTTCCTGAGTGTGCCCCATTGTTTTGATTCATCTTTATTTTGTGATAGTTAGACCTCAACATCAGTTGGTGATTAAAATTGCGTAGGGCATGAGTTTACTGACTGAGAGAAGTAGAGTTGTAGAAGTCTATGTTCTTGGTTAGCCGTTAGCCGACTGTTAGCCGCCGCTTAGCGCCTCGCCCTTTTCCACACGATCACGGGGTCACCGCTTCTGTTTCAACATCACCGACCCGTCAGTACGCGTCAGTGTCCGTCCGAGTCAGCGACAGCCGCATTTATCTCAGGCCCTCCGAGTTGTCTAGGTCTATAACGATACCCTCTGAAGAATTTTCAGCCCGCGAGAGACAAGTTTTGAACCGATTCCATGCAGATCATGACCTTGACGGCTGACGCGTCCCGTTGTCCCTCGGGCTTCGATGGCCACGTTTTGGATGGCTTTTGTCAGATGTTGTGCAGCACAGTGTCGCAAAGGTAAGCCCCAGCGT